>ERZ824978.493-NODE-493-length-57230-cov-95.249060_pt1 | contig 57230 bp, 100 predicted proteins | sample MGYA00519860_ERZ824978 | MGnify/ENA primary metagenome ERZ824978 (study PRJEB31778, sample SAMEA3449184) | human gut metagenome | biome: human gut; feature: human-associated habitat; material: faeces | place: United Kingdom | collected 2010/2012 ... | reverse complement strand
GTGTATTATAATAGTTGTACGTAAAGCAAAAATGCTTGACACCAGTGTCAAGCACTTTCACTTCACATACAACTATTTTGTAAAGTCCTGTATTTAATTCCAAACCTTGCGCAGTATATCCTCGAAGATATGATATGACATTTCATCTTCAAAATACAGTTGACCTGTCTTGTATAAACGTTTGAACAGTTGTGTGAATCTACCGAAGTTAATCATATATTCTTCACGACCTGTATTATACATCTTATCAACGATTACGAAACCGTCTTTACGTTTGTACGATGATATGATAAACTGTCTGCCGTTTGACCATATCGTACCTTCACCAACCGAAGTTTTGAACGATGAAAAATATGAACAGCCAACGTGCGATGCAACTTTAAGATTGAGTGCATACAGAACACCGCCTGCGTTATAGTCGTCATATTCAGTACCTTCGACCAACTTTGAAAACTTTGATTTTTCACGTTGTGCGCGGTGTTCCTTTGATGAATATATTTGAATTGCTAACGCACCTTCACGATATGTGCGTATTTTGTCTTGTGTTAATTGAAACGACAAGTTAAAATAGTCACAAAACGGATTGTAAGGTGTAAGACGGTTACCTAATATAATAAGTTGAACTTTATCTCTATCACGGTCTATCGACTTCCAAAACTCTAATAAGAGCGTCATTTCGTTATGTGCGTATCTATCGTCAAGCGGTATATATTCGTCGAAATTGATTGTTTCGATTTGTGCAACATAACTGTCGAAAGTAGATTTTAATTTTCCCGACATCGTAAGTGGAACGAAAAATACAATCCATTCCCACTTGTCAGAACCAGGACGTTTACATTGAACACCTTTTCGTGAACCCTTAAATTCCCAACCTTCAAAGTCTTTGCGATATTTTTCCTTTTCAGGATTATCGTCACCGAGAACTTGTCCGAAAAAATTACTATATAATCCTTCGTCTATTTCGCTTTTGAATCTGCGCATATAGATTGAGATTAAACCTTTTTCTTTTTTGTCATATAAGGTGCGCGTTTTAATATCGAAGGTTTTACCGTCTGAACGGTCACTTTCCACGAAATTAAATAACGCACCTTTTGACAATAAATGCTTTGCAGTATAGTATGTTTTATAAGCCATTATTCGTTGATAGCGGTTTCGTCATGCCATATTTTGAAACCTGCATTGAGTATATCGCGTAGCACGTCTGCAATTCGCTGCGTGAATTTGCCGTAAATGTTTACGTAATTAAATTGCATTACGTTCCATTTATTCGTTGTTCCAGTTGTGATAGTGCTGAACAGATTATCAACAATTTCGTTACAAACATAACCGCAGTTATCGATATTCGCTTGAACTTCAACTTCGTTATCAGGTTGAATTTCATATACTATAATACCGTAAACTGCAATCATGGCAGTGTTAGATAATACTTTCACACCTCTGTTTGAAACATACAATGCGCGATTTGCAATATCAAGTTGTTTCTTTGACGATATTATATTTATAACACCACGTCCTATTTCAAACGGTGCATTACTGATTTGTTCTGCGCCTTTTACAACTGAACCTACTTGCCCTGTAAAACTGCCGAATGCTACTTTACTTGCACCCATAGCAATGTCATTCACTGCTGAACCGATTTGCATAGCACCGTTAGCAATTCCTAATTTTGCATTCAAGTTAGCAACTTCGCGCGCGGTTGCTTGTTGTTGCGTTACATCGGCTGTTTGTACAGATATCGGCAAATCAAGCATAAAATCTTTCGTAATTTCGTATATTTGATTTTGAAAGTTTAGATACAAGTTTAAATCCGTTAAAGAAGCGGAATATCCAACCTTAATCACTATATCTGTACCGTTTTGTATAATATCGTATGCATTCAATAACGTTCCGACTTTAAACTGCTTAAAATTGCAAGGTAACGTTTGTGAATTAGTATATATGATGTCGTTGTTTGTATAAATGCTCGGTAAAAATGTGCTTAAGTAAGTATTACTATCCACTTCAACCGAAATTATACCAGATGTGTTTAACGGTAGATTAAATATTTTAGGAACTAACGTTACGTTATATATTTCATAATATTGTCCTGTTGAAAGTTGCTTAACGCTACTTTGAATAGTCAACAAAGTCGCAAGACTTATTGCTTCTTGTGGTGTGAAATAAATTGTGTGTTCCGCTTGACTTGCTGTTTTTGTAGAAGCGTACATTTCCATAATTGAACGTTCTGAAACTTCACCCTTTTCAGATAATTTATAAAGTTGTACTTGCATTAAAACAGCAACTTGATTATCTGAACTTTCAAACAGTTTATTGATTTTCAGTTCGTTATTTCCTTGATATTCCATACCAAGAGAATAAAACGGTATCTTGTACGAACCGTAGTCGATGATACGTGAACGTGTCAACAATGATTTACGCATTTGCAATGACGGTGCATAGTTCGACCATACGTCCTCAATGTAACTTACAACAGCAATACCGTTTACGACAGTGATTGCATCGATGAAACAAAAACGTGTGAAATTGTTTACTTCATCGGTGATTGACATATAATTGAATTCATAAAATTCAGTATCATTTTCATCGATAAGGTCAAACGAAATCTTACCGCTGTTTGTTACATATGTATGCGGTGTTGCAATCGTCTTTTGCTCCAACGTTGCGAGGTATCTATCAAGTGCTGTTTTGTTGTTTGCATCTTTATGATAAACATCGAACACTTCGCTGTATGCATCGGTTAATATGCAGTTTTTATATAATTTAATAATCATATCAGTATATCACCATAAAGCAATTTGCAAATTCATTCAAGCAATCAAGGTATATATCTTTAAGATTGAGTGCTTGTTCCAACAGTTCACTGTTAGATTTGAAAATCAAAAGTGCAGAATCTTTGTTTCCTGTGTATGATACGCGCGTTGCTACTTTGCCGTTTTCAGTTGAAATCGGATATAGATAGTTATTTGTATCACCACCGCTTGTAAGATTGATTTTGCGTTCGAGAACGTTCGCAAAATTAACGATGTACATTTTGATTTTCGGTACGTATTTTATCAGTAGTTCGTTTGTCTTGTCGCGGAATTCGTGATAAAATATTTGCTCATCTTCTGAACCTATTTCAAATATATCATACTTTTGTCTTAAAAGCGTGTACATATCGAAATCGAGTTCACCGAGAGTGAACCGTGGGAACTTTTTAAAAAGTCCCACGATTGCTTGCCACTCTGCTGTTTGTTCGTTTCTTTCAAGAAACGTTTCAAAAGTTTCAGTGTACAGTGCTTGCATAATTCACCTCTTGAACCTTTGCTACAAGTTGTCCGTTACGGAATTCAAGCGTTTTTCCAAGTTGTTCGTATTGTTCGTCAGTCAAGACGATTGTGTTGGGAGTATCTTTGAAACTATCGCTTTCGCAATATGCTGTGTCTTCGTATAAATGAATATATTTCATTGTTTTGCTCCTTGTTAGGTTATTTCTGTATCGTTGAAATAAGTTACGTTTATATAATTATTTGAATAATCATACGTGCTATCTATTGTATTATCTGCAATATTTAGTTTTAAATAATGAGAATAGTTTGCATTATAACCTCTATCAACACTTACATAGATTGAAAAAACAACCATATTAACACCAGTTGTATCAATTGTTAGACCAGACACAAATAAAGTCGAACCGCTATCGCCAATAACAGCGTTCAAAGGTGCACAATTCTGATTAAGTGCATAAACTTCGCATCGTCCTTTACAATTTGCTATAATTCGCGCGAGTCGTTTTGAACCTGAATTGCTATTTACTTGCGTAGAATACGTATACTTATTCAACGTCGTACCGCTGCCACTCTCGCTTTGCCATGTGCCGATAAAACTGACATCAACGGTAGTTACACCTACTGGCAGTGCAGTTACTTGTGCCATTGCACCGAAAGTGCTTGTCGCTGTTGAAATAAGTATATCTTTAACTAGAATTCCGCGGTTTTTCGGCCTAGTCACCTGTGATATTTCAGCGGTTGTAATACTTTCAGACAATTCACCTGAATACAATAACGTTGCGTTACCGTCTTTGCCATCCTGGCCCTTTGGGCCAGCAGGGCCTTGAGGGCCTCGTACAGAAAATGATGTTACTTTCTTGACAATTGCTTGTTGAGTGTCAGATTTTATTTCTTGAATAATGCCTGATATTAGAAGGTCTGTGTTTGATGAAACATATACACAACTATCATTTATCTGCGGTGGCCTATTATAGCCATCAAGGTCTGTATAAAAAGTTTGTGTATTTCCATATATAAGATTTTTTGAATACATAAGTGCTGGCAATCCTGTTTCACCTTTATCACCTGTTGCACCTGTGTCACCCTTCGGCCCTTGTTCACCTTGTGTACCACGGAAATTCGTTGCAGGTTCAATCGAAAACGTTGTTTCCGATACTGCTGTTATAACGGCATAATAAACGTTGCTAAACAATACAACGTCGCCTTTTCCAACAGTTGAACCTTCGGGAACTACAATAGTGCCAAGTGCATATTCTTGTGTGCCTTCTTGATACGTTGCAGACGATTGATAAACCTGATATTGTGGATTTGCTTTCAAATATGCTTCCACGCGAAGAAACGCTTCTAAAAGCGTTTCATTTTTATTTAGATGTGATGGATTATATCCTATCATACTGCCACCTCGTTTTGTTCTTGTTCCGTCACTTGACGTTCTCTGTCCTCTGTTAGTGACGTGTTACCTACAAGCCTAATATCAAGTCCTGCAATTTCCGCATCGTGATTGAAAGTGTCAATCAATACGTCAATACTTGCCAACGCGTTACCCTGCGAAGCAGTAACTTCAATACCTTGCACGCGTTCGGCTTTGTCGGTATTTGCTGACGATATGCCTATGTGCGCAAGTGTTTCGTTGATAATCTTTTGTCGGTCTTGCATCAGGTCTGTACAGAGATATTGCGCGCCTGTTGAATATACGTTCGTGTTTCCGTTTACATTCGCTGATGAATTTTCAAATACAACAGTTGCGCCGATTTGCTTTGCCTCGTATTTGTTTGCCAATGACAACAGTGTCGGTCGGTCTTGTACCTCTACAATCGTCATAGTTTTTACCGCGTCAAGATTCTGACGGATTGTCATGTCAAAGTCGATGATTTTCTCAATCTGAACTTCGAGATAATTTTCAATCGGATAACACAAATCGTTTGCACGCAAGATGTCAACCTCGTCTGCTTGTCGCATCAATGTCAATCCGTTGAAACCTATGAGATTATAGTACTTCGGTAAACCGTACACGTCAATGCCACCATAAACAAAGGGCAAGTATAGCCCAGTTTGTTTGTCACGTGCTATACCACCCTTTGTCATAAGTGTTCGCAACAAATATCTTTTCGGCAAGTCAGCAGGCAAATTTTCAATCTTTACAGAGTTATGAAACTTGCTTGCAAATTCGTTATAGTAGACGTCGTACAATTGCTTGCGCAAATGTTCCGCGTCACGTCTTGCTTGTCGTGTATTCGTTGCCATAAGTCACCGCCTTAACCTGCTTGTTTTGCGTAGTTGAAATAGCAGCAATCGAACAACGGTGAAATTGCGAACAAATCTTCAACGTGCAAGAAGTAGTTGTAGAACAAACCGTCTGCGTTAAGTTGATTTACGAGTTCGTACAAACGCGTATAATCGAGGATTGCGTTTTGGTCTACCACGTAAATGAACGTGTCAGTGCTGTCAATTTCAATCAACTTGTTTTGAATCTCTGCTTTCGAGAGATTGAAAACACCTGACAATTCGTCTACGTCGATTGCGTTGATGATAGTGTACGGTGCAATGATATAAATATCTTCTGGGCGTGTACGTCTGCGCAATCCTGATGTATTGAAATCTGCGTTGACAAACTGCATACCTTTCACGGTGTCTTTGAGTTTCTTCAAAATCGCTTTGTAGTCGGGGACATTGTTTGCGCCGACGTTGATGTCACCTACGTTCTTCAACACCGTCGATGACGAAGTCAGTGAACCGTTTGATGCGCCCCATTTCAAAAGTGCTTTGACGTTTTGGAACTTGTCGTCGATACGCGATTGAGAAAGAACCGAAACGAGATTCGAAGCGATTGTTTCCGTGTCCGTGCCTTCTGCAAGTGCTTTACGCAACTTTGAAATATCGACGGTTTGTTGATATTTTCTACGTTCCCAATTATTGAAATAGCGCACGACCATTTTCTTCTTTGTGGAACGTGTCAAAGCGTTCGCACCGCTTTCGTCGTATGCTTCTGCTTCAACCAACTTGATAACCGCTTGTTCAATCGTGTCGCCCTTGTTTACAGGCATTTTATCGAATACTGCAAGCGGATTCTTTGCTTCAACTTGTCTGATGACTTGATAAGCAATTTTACCTATTATATCACCGAGTTCAGCGTAGGTGTTCGGTTTATAAGTCAAACCGTCAACACCAGGTGCAAAATTGTTTTGTACTGCCATAAATTACCTCACTTTATAAATTTTTGTGTTATTTTTTCGAGCAGTTCTTGCTCAAATGATTTTTCTTCTTCATCTTCGGATTTATCGTTTTGTTCATCTTTATGTCCCGAAAGCAACGCACGCATATCCCGAATATGTCGTTCTTCTTGTTCTTTTTGTTTTGCTTCAAATTCTTGACGAAGTTCTGCTTCACGGTCTTTTAGTTTCTTTTCGTATTCTTCACGCAAAGCAGTTATCAACTCGTCAGAAGGTGTGTTCTTGTCCTGTTCGTCCATCACTGTTTACCACCTTTGAAAACTCTATGAGTTTTTCAACGTTTTCGTCGGTCAAATCCGCGATAAATTCATATCCATTGTCAATGCAATACTGATTGAATTTAGTTATCACAAATTGTTTCTTTTCTTCGGAACTGAAATCTTTGAATTGTTCAACTTCTTTCATAAAATCCATTAACACGTCAAGCGTGGACAGTTTTATGTTCTCTTTCTTGAACATCTTCTTCCATTTGCCTTTCTTAAAGAAAGCAACAATGTTGGATATTGCCAGTGCTACCGCCATTGCGATATAAACACCTTTGATAACCCACTGAATTGTTTCGGTCATACTTCACCACCTTTTAATTTATTTTTTCTTCACCATAAGTATAACACTTAATATGAATAATTGCAACATTAAAAAGATTTTATATATAACTTCGATGTTATCAACACACCAGTTCCAAATATCCACAAATTTCATTTTATATCACCTCTACACGTAAAATCAAATTCTTTTTCGTCCAGATGTCCGATCTCGACATACTCAAACAATGTTTCGGTATCCTCAAAATTTTTAATCGAACCGTCAGGATTGTTTTCCAGATAATCGACAAACGCTGACACATCGTTAACCACATACCATTTGAGGTCTTTTATAAGATGTTTATAACAAAATTCATCTTTTTTATACGGGCATTTTGAACAACAGTCTTGTTCGCGCTTTGTGCCCATTTTGCTACAACATTCGATTGCTTTCAAAATTTGTTGTTTAGTTTTCATTTTATTTCTCAACCTCTTGATATATTTGTTCGTCATCAAATTCCTCTAAATCGCCAAGAACTTCTTTGTTGATTTCCATATTTTCATCGTTCAATATGAATTTATCAACATAGATGAGTGCTTTACCACCGCGAACATTCAAACCACATAAGCACTTAAATTTGCGGTTGGGCTTGAATATCTCGCACGCTTCGTCAAAGGTTTTGCCCTCGACTTCCTTTGCTACAACTTTCGTGTTTACACCTTTACAATGTACTTCGTAATGTTCACCGTCATACATCAAATATGATTTTGGCGCTAAATAAAGTGCATATTGATAAACACCTTCGCATTTCACTTTGCCAAGTTCAACATCGTCACAATCGTTATAATCACATAACGCGTGTACGCTGTCTGTATCGCAATATATGAAATTGTTCTTTACGTCACCGCGACAGATAGTGCGGATATACCACATCAGATGTGAACGCGCTAATGCCGTTATTCTCGAACCGACTACCACCGACAACATCGACTTTTCGTCAATCTCTGTGCCGTGTTTTACGAGGTGAACCGAGCCTGTATCTTCATCTAATTCGTATGCGACAAGTTCACGTTCTATACGCTGTGCAATCTTGCCGTATGCACTGTTCAAGAATAGTTTTGCGCCTTGCTTGATTGCGCCCTTTTCAGTACACTTGATTTTATAAAAATCTTCGACGTACTTTTTAATGCCTTGCGGAACTTTGCCTTGATACTCTAATACGAATTGAATATCATAATCCAAATCGTACCAAAGCATTAATTCTTCAAGTTCTTCAAGCCATATATAGCGCTTGTCGGGTTCGCGTATTACGTCTGTATAATCGCCTGTCATTGCATCTTGCCATATCGGAATCATTCCACGTTTCAACGTCCCGAACAGGTTCTCAATACATAAGATGAACACTTTGCCTGTTCTGTCCTTCGGGATTGTCTTTCGTTTAACACCTCGCCCGAACGGATACAGCATACGATACATTTTATCGGGATACATACTGTTTACATCGAACTTGTATATTTGCTTTTGCACAATGCCAACTTTATACGGATTTACAAAGCATTTACCACCGAGATATAAATGATGATCCCGAAAGTCTTTGTCTTCTTCGATAGTCATCGGAAAACACATTTTGAATAACATTATGTTTTCGTCGGGATTGTGCCCGTACGCGTATTTTAGTAGTGCTTTTTTAGCAAGTCCGCCTGCGGTCATATAATCACCTGCAAAAAGACTGAATCCCGATATTTCCTTAATCGTTTTGTCAATCTTTTCTGCAAGCAAATACAAGCCTTTTGTGTCGTTAATCATATATTGAATATCATCTTCAATATCTGCTTCGACATAATCCATTTCAAGTTTGCGAACGTCGTTGCCGTGTCTGTCTTTAATTTTCCAGTCGGCAAGATTTTTTGCAAGCCCACCGCCGTATATGTTACATATATCAATCATACGAAAATTATGCACTTTGCGTTGACTTCTTCGATTGATATATTCGTTCCATATCCGCATTGAATAACGTTGACCAAATTCACCGTTCAATGACTGATATGTCTTTGCAGGTAACTTTCGATAACGTTTATCTTGCGCTAATTCAACGGCGACGTCGTTCCAACCGTTGACTAAAAAGTAATAATCAAAGATTGCGAAATCGAATTTTGCGTTATACCAATAGACAATTTCAACGTTCATCATCGAGCAACACGTTAGAAAATCATCGGCATTTTGAAACAGTGCAAAGTTTTCACCGTCTGACAACATAAATGCATAAGCCTTGACTTCAAAATGAGATTTTATCCACTTTTGATTGTGTTTGCGTATGCCTTTTTTGTTAACATCGTTATACAAGTGATATGCTTCATCTTCGCTTAACAATTTACCGTCGCAATATAACTTTGTTTCGGTATCTGCAGCAAGATACTTGCAGTGTGGAAACGATAACGCTGAATCGAACTTCCAATCACCCACCACTATATATTTATCTTTGAAAAACTTTGATGCTTGCCACATTTTCCACGTTTTATAGTCCTACGACTTTTATGAACCTGCCTTTTGATATTCACGATTTGTATCTCTAAACTGCTTTATCTTGTCACGGAACGTTGCATACGAAATTTTACCTTTTTTGTAACGTTCTAGCAATTTATTGACTTCTTTATACTTCTTTGCCATATTCTCGAAACGTTTTTCTGTAAACGCTTTTTCGAGGTCGTCAACCCTGCTAAACTCGCTTGCGATATTTACCGAAGGCGAAATATTCGCAAAACTTATAACGAATAACTGCGAACCTTGATAAAATGACGATGCGTATACCTCGCGGGAAACATTAAAGTTTTTTGTTACGCCTGCCTTTCGCGCTCTGCGCAATGCTTGACGATATGCATTTTCCCAATAATGTTCCGCTATATTGCGCTCGAATCCGTATCGATATTGCAATTCTTCAATACCTAATTTTTTCCAGTTTGTCCTTGCCATATATTAAAGTTTGTTCCCACCAACCTCCCAACGTGCGCAACGTACGTTATATTTTGGTCTGTGTTGCCACTCTCGTGGGATATTCCTATCTGTAACCACCACAACACTATAACGTCCGTTTTACATCGTCACTTCAATATATGCAGATTGTGCCGTTTTCGTCGATCTCGAAAGAACCTTCGTATTTTATATACTTCTTTCCGTTCTTCGTCTTACCGACTGCACAACTTGCAATCTTTTCGCGCGTGATATAGACGAAATGCCAATCGTCATCAAAATGCGCTATGCGATACCAAGTGCCGTTTAACGCCCTGTAACGCATTATAACGAGAGTTCCGTTTGCCTTCGACATATTATTCAAAATATTGCGACAAGTCCTCAATTGGTCTTTCAAGCGGTTTAACGCTTTCAACGCCTTTAATCCAAAGTTTTGGATACTTTCCGCGTTTGTCGATATTCATCATGCCTTCTGAAACGACGATTGTTGAATATGCTGTCGGCATTTTTGACTTCGGTACGTCTTGCGTGAATCGTGTTTCAATCCACTTTCCGTCTTTCATCTTCACAGCATACGTCGTGAACATATTGCCGTTTGTCTTGTTCTTCTTCTTGCGAACGATGATTTGAAGTTCGTAAGTCTTTGTTGCTTCTGTTGCTTGTGTTGCCATATATTACCTCTTACCGCCGTAGCGGTTGGCGCGTTTAGTGCGCCACCCTTTATTGTTTGATTAAACGATTATTGAGCGGTGCTGTATGACACACCGTCTACGGATACTATTGCGACGGCATACATCGATAAATCGTCACACACAGTCGAATAGATGACGTATTCGTGCAATTTGTCATTGCAGTCACGGCCGTATGCTTGAACCGTTACAACAGCGCTAAATTTGTCATAGAAGGTGATATCTGCGTCAGCGTATTCCCTAATATAGAAGTGGCGATTTATGCCTTCTTCTTCAAGCATTCCGCACGTATCACCAAGAATACGTTCAACATCAGTTTTGACAAACTTGACAAACTCACGTACGGCTTTCATTTCACCAACACTTACTGTATCACTGATTGTGTACTTTACAACTTTCTTCAATTCTGCTCTTTTCATAGTTACCTCATTGCATAGTGTCGCAAGTTCGAGTTATTTTCCGTAACAAGCCTTTCGTTTTCGTCGGAGAGTTTTTGCCAAGCATCGCATTGAATAGCATTTTGTTGCTCCAATCGCTCAATCTCGGCTTTGTACTCGGAGATGTCGCCGTAACCTGCCTCGTGGAGTGCTTCTATAATATCTTCGCATTGTCTGCAGGATTTCGCCATATAGCTTCTATCGATTGCAGAACATTGAAATTTATCGCATAATGTTTTTAGCATTTTTTCAACTTGTTCTTGTTCAGTTTTCATATATCCTCCTCGTTTTCTTTGGTCTTGATAAAGTGTAATTTCGTTTCATATCTCGAATAATCATTCGTTTTAATTTTGGGCTTTTTACTTCTCGCCTCTCAACCAAAATCTCTACAATTTCGGTTTGTTGCTTGATTGCAGATAGCGTTTTATAATGTCCGTGTGTTTTCATCGTTAATATCCTCCGTTTCTGTTGTGAGTGCATACAAATCGTCACTTCCTTTGTTCAAGTGTATGCAGGCTTTGACCTCGGCATCGATAATGTCCCACGCAAACTCTTGTCCTATCTTTTCGTTTGTTTGCATATCGTAAATATCATAATATTTCATATATACCCCCTTTATTGATTTATAATCTTGCAGACTGTGGATTTTGCATAGTGCATTTTGTCTGCGATTGCTTGCATTGAAAGTCCTTGCTTGCGGAGTGCGATGATTTCCTGCTTTTTGTCTGTTGGCACTTCGTCAAATCGTGACACTTTTTCACCCCTTGCCTTTTTCGCTTGCAGTGCTTGGCTTGTACGGTCGGCTATAAGGTCACGCTCGAATTGTGCAAATGCGCCCATAATGTTAAATACGAGTTGCCCCATTGCATCAAGTCCGTCCTTGCCACCGATTGTCAAATTCTCTTTCAAAAACACAACCTTGACTTTCTTCGTGCTTGTAAGATAGTTGGTGGTGTCAATCAAGTCTTGCATAGACCTTGCCATACGGCTCATACTTTCAAAGTAGATAGTGTCACCTTTCTGCAACTCTTGGAGCATTTTTTCAAACTCTGGTCTTTCTGTCGCTTTCTTTGTGCCACTTATCTTTTCTTCAAAAATCTTGTCGATGGCAAAGTCTTTTAATGCAAACTCTTGTCGTGCAAATTCTTGCTTGTCTTGTGTACTTACTCTTAAATACGCATAGTTCATAGATAATACCCCACATATTTAGTGTCTTTCGACTTCGTACACATACTACCATAGGTGCTATTTGTTTGTCAACTATTTTTTTGCACTTTCTAAAAATATTTTGTTCGCTCTTGCCATAAGTTGTTCAGGCGTTTCGGCTTGTGAAACTTGCACGGACACTTCTTCACGGACTTCAACAAGGTTTTGCCCGTCTTTTTTGATTTTGCCACGAGTGAGTGCGGAACGACTGTCGGTGTTGCCCGTTTCTGCGCTTGCGTAGATTAGACCGTTGATGTTGTCGTTGATGTAGTTCGCATACTCTTTGAGATTTTCGTTGTCCGATTTCTCCATAAGGTAGTTGAATTTTGACACCGTGATACGCATATAGGCACAGAACAGTTGCTTTGTGTTTGCTACTTCAAATAAACTATATGTAGATATAAATTGCATATAGTATTGATAGTAGGTTTCAAGGTCAATTTCATCGAGCATATTGTACTCGTTCATTGACATAAGCGGATATTTGGTGAGTGCCGTGTAAATGTTTTGCGTAAGAGTGCTACCAAGACGGAGTGGCTTTTTGCGTGTAAAGTTTGCGTTCCACTCATTCTCCATTCTGTCGGCACAAGGTTTTAGTGTTTGTATCAAGTCTTTATTCCGCTCTTGCAATTTTTCTTCAAGTTTAATATCCATTATAACTCCTCAACAAAAAGAATATTGTTTGCGTTTATTACGATGTTGTCGCATATTTTCACGGCTTTGTGGTCGTTAATTGCTCTCGTGATAGAGCCTATTAAAAAAGCCATATCACTTTTGTTATCTACAAGATAGTCCGTAAAACTACCGTCAACGTATGTAACTCGGAGTGTTAGTTGTTTTGTGTTTTTTGCCATAATTTACCCCCTTTTCAACTTTCGTGCATTTTTGGCACACAATGAGCCATTTTCTCTTTCGGTTTGTGTTGCGTGGCAGTGATAGTCACCAATTCGCTTTGTGCAGTCTTTGCAATACCACATTACACCGCTTTGGTCGCACGATGTTGCCACACTTCTGCACCACTTCTCTTTGTCTAATCTTGCTTGTTGCTCTTTCAATGTTTCTTTTTTTGCCATAATTCACTTCTCCTTTATTGTGCACATCGGATTTTTGCACCGCTCCCAATCTATCGGCTTTCTGTCTATCGGCACTATCGTACCGTCCTTGTCTACCCACCGCTCATTGCTATCATCGCACGGCACGGCTTTGATACTTATTAACTTGTCAACAAACTGTTTCGTCATCTCTCACCTCTGCTTGCTCGCACTCTTTGCAACGAATAGGCTTATAATACCCAAGCCCATTGCCGTATGTTATCTTCTCTCGTTCAAGGTCTTTGTCGAATAGATTGCAGTGTTTATACCAATCGTAAAATCGGCAATTCCCACATCGGCTATCTTCTCCTATCTCTACCTTAACAATTACACTCGTCATTTTTTACCTCCTCAATGAGTTTGTCAATCTGTTGCGTAATATCCCACGGATAGCCCATATTCTTAATTGCATAATCGTGTCTTGTTTTTAACTCGTTCAATACATCGATTTTGGCTTGTTTGACTATGGTATCTTGTTTACCCTCTAACATTTCAATTGCCTTATCTCTATCTTTGAGTGCATTATCTCTAATTGCAATTTTTCGTTCAAGATAAATAATTTCGTCTTTCAATCGTTCTATCTCGGCTTTGTACTCGGACACATCACCGTAACCACTCTCGATGAGCATTTCAGCGTATTCCTTATATAAGCAATGTTCAGTATCAACATTGGCACAGATGTCTGTCTCACGCCCATTCTTACTCACTGCACACCTGCCATCAGTGCTACAATACCCACACATACTTCGCGCCATTTTTTCAATTTGTTCTTGTTCAGTTTTCATAATTTGCCTCTCTTTTGATTTGTTCCAACACACTTGTCGGCACTACAAAGTAACCGTCTTTTGCCACACTAAAACGCACGATTTTTGCAATCACATCTTTTGTGACTTCTGCTTTGATGATTTGATACATCTCTTCATTTTTGTCCATAATAGGTTATCTCCTTTTGGTTTTTTATTTTTTCATTAAAGTATGTTTTCAACTCGTGTCCGCATACTTCGTTATCTAAAACTGCTATCTTGTCGGCTATCGACTTTTCCGTATTTTCTGCAACAAAGTCTGCCCAACACTTTCTCGCACCGCTCTTGGCTATATCGTTGTAACCTTTGCTCCACGCATATATCGCAAACACCGCATATAACTCATCGACAATCGGCACAAGCCTTTCATAACTCTTTCGCACGCTGTACTCGTACTCATACACTTTTCTGTCTTTTATCTTATTTATTTCTTCCCAAGTCATCATATCCGCACCTCGTCAGAAAGGCAATTTCCCGTCAAGATAGTCATCTTCTACTTCGCTAATATCCACCATATCATCAAACACGCTCTTTTGCTTTTCTACTTGATGAAAGATTTTATCGGCTTCGGTCTGTGTTATCTTTTCGGCTTGCTTGTAAGTCTTTGTTTCGGCATCGTATTTCAAGCCTACAAGTCCGTTCTTATTGCCCTTTGTCTTTAATACTTCTATAACATTATCACACTTATTTATATCAAAGCCGTTTTTTGCAAGGTCTTGTTTGAAACGGTCGTACTCTTTGTTTTCGGGTGAGAGCATATCGATACGATACTGTGCCAACACGTTGTATGCCTTGTTAGAGATGTTTTGTGAGCCTGCCACGTCCTGAATATCAATCCTAAAACCACGCTCGGCGATTTTCCTTTGGTGTGCTACCAACAACACAATCACCTTGTTGTTAAGTGCGAATGAACGGATTTTCTCGGTTATCGCAGTTTGCTCGGCAAAGACGTTACTTGATATGTTGTCGATTGAGATAAGGTTATCTATCAAGAAAAAGCGTGCGCCTTGTTCCTTATAGCAAGCAGTCATACTATCGAGCATTGTGTCAATATCTCTCGGTTGCTTATTGCTATAAATGAAGATGTTGTTGTCAAACCTTTGTCGTATCTTCTTTTCTCGTTCTTCCGTCACATACCAATCCACAATGTTTGTTTCTTCGCCCTTGTAGTTCCTATATCCGATAGGTTGATAATCTTTCTTTTGTGAGTTTTGGTGATATATCAACTGTAAGAAACTTTGTGCAGTATGCTCACCTGCGAACGTCCAAACTTTATATCCTTGCTCTACGGCACGAGCCAATATCCCTTGACAAAATGTACTCTTACCACTATTTGTGTTTGCAACCAACAAAGTCACACCAACTTCCAACCCCTTAATGTCATAGTCCAAGTCCGTAAAGCCTGTTAGTATTCTTTCAACACTCTTTCGCTCATAAGGCACATCTTTTATATTGTAATACTTTTCCATTATTCTACCAACCTATATTTTTCCCAATTCTCACCGTATTTTTGCACAACTCTTTCTTCAAACCCCTCAACTTGTTCCGCATAGTCATACACCATACTTGTCAAAAAGGTATCACTTTGTTTCACAAACTCAATCTCTTTGTGGCTATCTCTGCACTCTGCCAAGTACACACCGTATGCCATTAGCACTAAAAGTGGGTGCAATCTCTTTTTCTTGTCTTTGTTGTTGCAAATTGTTTTGAGTTTCTTTATTGTGTCTGTTTTATGATTTTTTGCTTTTTTCTCATACCCACATCTCTTGTACATCTCTAATATTTTACTATATACACTTAATGCAGATATATCTATTATATTAGTATTAGATATAGTAGGGTATCCATACCCTATCGATACGGTATCTTCTTGTTTCTTTTCCGAAACCATATCTATGCGTTCTTGAACCAAGTTTTTGATGTATTCCGACTTTATCGTTTCTTTGCTGTTAAAGACACTCTGCAATAGTTTCTCGCTCGTACTCCAATTCCATTTGTACCAATTAAGTATAAGTAATTCTTTTGTTTCCTTATCAACAACTATAAGTTTATAATTGTTTTCAAATCTATATACAAGGTTTTCAATGGTATCTTTGTGTAAACCCATATCTCTACCCATAATTGCAGGTGCATACTTCATAACACCGCAAATACTTCCGTGTGGGTTGGTGAGCAAGTAAAGCCAAAAATACTTATCATCACTTGTAAAATCTTCGACTATTTGTTCGTTGTTCCACAATTCTGTATCTATCAATCTTTTAGGCATTTTCATTCTCCTTGTTATTTTTCATAACTTAAAAGCATTTTTCCCATCGACTTATATCGCCCTTTACAATCCTCTTTTCTTACTTCGGAATTGTTTTTCATATAATTACGCAAAGATGATACACACTCAAATGGATTTTGAAAAACTTGACTTCCTGTAAAGCGAATTATGTCATACCCTGCAAGTTTTAGTTCGTTCTCTCGCTTATAATCATAATTCATTTGAGTTTTTGAACTATGCCAATCTTTACCATCTACCTCTATAATTATGGGCTTTTTTAGGCAATAAGTCCCATCATCGCAATCATAATAAGATATTAAGAAATCAACACGATAGTTTTTTCTTTTTATGTGTATTGTTTCTTGTGGTATTAGTTCAAGACATAACCAGTATTTTTTATTGTGTATCATTTGCTCGTTATAAATTTGAGAAGCCAAATAAAATATTTGTTCTATTGGCGTCATATCTAAAAGCCGTTCATCAAGACCACAAGTGTATAGGAATTGAAAAGTCTTGTCGGCACTTACTGCATCAATTACCAACTCTTTTGCCTTATCGCATAAGCCATTAAATATGTTATAATTGTAACTTGCCATATTCTATAATAAAACCCCCCAACTCTGCCTAAAAGTGACACACGGCGTTGTTAGGAGGCTCTGTCCTCGTACTATTCAGTTGTTCTCGAATTATCGGTGTCACTCAATAATACGAGGTCTGTAATTATACTATCACACTATTTTTCAAGTGTCAATAGGTTTTTAGTATTCTATAAAAGGTTTCCCCTTTTTGCTATAAATTGAGTTAAGTACATCGATACAATGAGCCATTCCAAGACCGTCTTTGTTTGGTTGCCAAATGCCTTGTTCGTTGTACTCTCCGCCGCCCGTACAATAGTCGTACTGTTTTGGGTGCGTGTGCTTCAATCTCACGAAACGGCTTTCACCGCCGCCGTCTTTATCGTGGTGTGCGCCATACCCGCAGAATATACAACCCGTCCTTTGACATTTTGTGCATTTTAGTTTTTTACCACAGCCGTCTATACAAATTTGATTGTCATCATCTTCGACAATTTCTCCATAGACACTTGCAATTTGTATGCCGTTGTCTTTTATATATTTCAAGACATCTTGCTCCGTCCAAAAACTCATAGGCTTTGACATTGGAGATTTGCTATCAAAAGCATTACACCCAGTTTTGAGCCAAGCTTCTTTCCTCTCTCGCTTTCATCTGCCATTATTGCTGTCATTGATGTTATAAAACCTGCGCTTTTTTGAAATCATCAAGTGGCTTTTCTTTCATAATATAACAGCAACGTGACGATATATTAAAATCTACTTGTGTTAGTGGTTTATATTTTGCATACCTTTCTTTCCTAAACTCCGATAACTCACCTGTTCTTCCATTTTCACCATTAAGTCTTGCCCACGCCCACTTTGCATTGTTTTTTCTTGCATAATATACTGTCATTGCAACATCTTTACTAATAAATGGGTAGCCGTAAGTCTTTATCACTTCGTCAAACCGCATTTTCGGACGAATTATATCCACATTCTCGTGTTGTTTAACAAATGATTGTATTTCGGGGTATTCAAGCCCTGTATTTGCAAAAACGGCTTTTATGTTCGGGTACAGTTTCCTCGCAATATCCAACAACACTGTGCTATCTTTCCCGCCGCTAAACGAGATGTAAACACCGTCAATACCAAATCTGTCTATCCATTCTCGTATTCTTGCTTGCGTTCTCATTATTTTCAGTTCAAGCGGTTGTGCTTGTAGCAATCTCAATTCATCTATTGTCGGCATACTTTACTCCCTATAATCGTCATAGATTTCAATTGTGTACTTGTCATCATACACCTTATTATTCATATCATCATAGTAGTAGTCCTTATAAATAATAATTTCTCTACCATTCAATGAGTTTACAAGTTGGATAAGTTCATCAAGGTCTTTTATGTCAATCGTGGTTTCAGGCAACACAGGGCTTTTTGTTTGTTCAAAGTTCACCTTGTCTTTCAAAAACCCATAATTTCTTGTCATATATATCGTATGCTCACCAAAAGCATATCCCAAATCACCCGAAGTTGCCGTTATTCTAAATTTCATTGTTCCTTTCTCCTTTCAATCTCGTTGAGCAGTGCAGTCTTGACAAATTCTTCGTCTATCAAGTACACCGTGCTTATGCCGTGTTCCTTTGCCCAATCGGTTATTTCCTTTAATATTTGTTGTTCCGTGCGCTTGTCATATTCCCCTATCCAATCGACAAGTTCGTTATGAACATAATGCCATTTGCCGTCATCTTCCATTCCGACTTCGTGCATCATCGAAGTGTCTATCAACCACACAGGCACTTTTGCTTTCTCTCGTCCATAAATCATAATTGTTCTCCTTTATTGAATATCCCACTATCGATAAGTCTATTCACAAGTCTTTTTATCATTAGTGGCGGTACGCTCATTCCACATATATATGCTACCGTATTGGTTGCATTATTACCAAAGTCATAGTCTTGGGGAAATGTTGAGGCATTTCTTATGCTTTCTTTGCTTATATACGATTGTTCTTCAAGGTCGATAATATCTGGTTTGCTTCTTAAAGTCATCATTATATCATTTGGTCTTATATAATAAGTTTGATAGGCACTACCTTTTTGCCCCATTCTTACACGTGTGCCTGCAATGCTTTTATCTCCATTCTGTGCATTTTGCATTATCGCAAAAGTTTTTGTGTTTCTCCCAATCGTGTGTCCAATGCCATCTTTTATGTCTTTATATCTTATAGGCTCATAGTAGAAGTTGAGGTCAATATCTTGTAGGTCAAAACCTAATCTTGTTGCTACAAAGAATACTCTATGTCGAGTTTGTGGCACACCCATATCTTCGCCTTTTAAGAGTTCGTGTCGCACTTTATAACCTATATTGTGGAACATTTTGTAGATTTGTTTGACATACTTCCAAGCACTACCCAAAAGCACCCCCTCAACATTCTCCATTATTGCAACTTTTGGTCTTAATTTTGCAACGGTTTCGATAAAGACAAACACAAGGTCATCAAGAGTTTGCACTTTTTGTCCCTCTCGGAATTTCTTTTCTTTGCCCCAAGCGTCCTCTCGTTCTCCTGCCATACTAAAAGTCGAGCAAGGCGGCGAGCCATCAAGAATATCAAGGTGATAAAGTTCTTCGGGCAAGTCGTCAAGATTGTTAAAATCTCGAATATCCATAAGATAGTTGTACCTCGGGTGATGGTTTTTGACATACACATCGTTCATTCTCTTATCGAGTTCGCAATCTCCAATTACATCGCACCCTGCAAGTTTATATCCCATTGTACTGCCCCCCCCACAAGCAAAGCAAGAAAAAACTTTCAAGCCATTTTTAGGTGGATAGTCGGCAAAACTCCATTTCCAATCTGTTGATTTTTCTCTTACCAAGTGATTTTTCATTTTGTCATCTTCTGGCAATAAATCAAAAATACTTTGTTCGTTATTCATAGTTTCTCCCATAGATATTGTTCAACTGCATAACCGAGTTCGTCTGCGGTGATGAGTAGTGATTTTGTGCCGTTTTTGTCAACCACACACCCGAAAGGGCAATCTTGACTTCGCAAGTATCTCACAAAGCACATAAGTTCATCATATACTGTTTCGTTGCTCATAGTTGCACCCCCAAAGCAAGTTGTTGCGCTTGCAGTTTTTTTTGTTGATAGTATGCTCGCCTATCACGGTGTTTGTATTGTGATTTTGGCATTAAGCATTTTTCTCCTCCGTTGCACTTCTTCATAAAAGGGCATTTTTCACATTCTCCCAATTTAGGCAAGTAGCAACTATCCACCGACAAAAGGTAGTCATCATAGTTCATAGTAATAAATATGCCCCATAACTTTGCTCGTGGTGGAAAACAGCATTGTTACGGGGCAACTCCTCGTGCTATTAAGTTTATCATCGCATTGCCGTTTCCACTCAACAACACGAGGTAGCAACCATTTTCTCTTGATTGCTCTTACATATTACACCTGTGAGTTTTGTTTGTCAACAATTATTTTTATATTTTTCGTAGAATTTTATCAAAGGTTTTTTGCGTTCTTCGAGTTCTTGTTGACGGCTGTCGTGTTCTTTCCAAGTATGTATCACATATTCAAGGTCTTTTTCGCTCATAGCAAGTGCATATCCCTTGTTATCGGAAGTGGATATGATAGGCACTCTTTTTGATAGGGCAGATATAATATCTCTTACTGTGCGTTCGTTCTTAATCCCCAAACGTTCACCGAGTTGTTCTTTCGTCCAAAATCCACCTTGTTTCAAGAGAAGATACATCGCATTAGCACGCTCTTTCATCTTGTCAGTTATCGGCTTTTGTGGTTTCATTGGCTATTTTCTCCCTAAAAAACTTGATAAGTTCTGGTGATTGCACTCCATTATCGTCAAGGTTTCTCACGGACGTATTGAGTTCTTTTTCAATTTGTTCTTTTGCCATTTTGTCCATTTTTTCAATGTCTATTTCGGTGATTTTGTACTCCCAAGACACACCGATTTCGGCAAGTTTCTCTTTTATCGGCTCGCAAAGGTCGCTAACCGCAATCCTTGCAAGGCTCTCTTTTAGTATCTTTTCAATAAAATTCATAGTGTTATACTCCTTTCAATAGTTTAATTAGCGTTTCGCCTGTGCGTTTTTTGTCGCAGAACATAAAGTCGATACCATACATCATTTTAAGGCGGTGCATTTTGTCAAGTAGTTTCCTACCGTTTACAAAGCCGTGTGGGTTTTTCCAACTTGCTATTTCTTGAATACTACCGAATGGTTCTTCAATAAGCACGATGAGTTTTATCCCCTGCTCATAGCATTTGCGATACTTCTTGTCGAGTGCTTGCTCATCTTTCGACAAATCGTTTGCAAGTTCTATCAATGCAAATTTCGTGTCTATCGCACACTTGCCAATCGGCACAACCTTGCCATTTTGCACTTCTCCGAGCATATAATCACCTACCGTGAGTGTCAAAGGATATATTTCAATCCCTTGACTATCACAGTATTTGTGCACATTATTATGCTTACCCTTTTGTTGTCTTGTATCTTCTATTAGTATCATTAGAAAATAAACGGCAAATCTTCTTCAATAGTGTTGCTTGCTTGTGGTTGTTCCCCTACAAGTTCATAGTCGAACACAACAAAGGTGTAGTATTTTCTTTTTGTTTCCTTGTTGTACTTGTTGGTTACACCGCAATTCGTGATTTTAATTCTTTGTTTTTCTTGCGGGTGAAAACCGTGTGCCTTGCCGACAAAGCGCACTCCTTGTTCAGCGAAGTCGGTTTCATAATTCCCCGTTTCTTTGTTCTTCTTTTGCGTTGAGAGTTGGCAAACATCATAGTTGCCCCTGTTCTCTACTTTCCATATTGTTGCATAACTTCCTACTCCAAACATTATTCTACTACCTCACCATTTATTTCTTCATCAAGCATATATACTACGCTTGCTTTTTGATTGTCTATCGTTTGTTTGCCATAAATATCTTCGACTTCTTCTTTCGTCAAGAAACCCATTGCAATGCTCGCACATTCAGTTCTCATAAAGAACGCCGCCGCACGATAGCGAAGCATTAAAGAAGTAAGGTTCTTCCATTTCTCATTCCGTCCATACCACCCCTCTGCTTTCGCCATTCCGATTGTTACTGTTACACCTTTTACGATGTTGCCGTCATTATCAATCGCTTCAAGATAAACACCAAAATTATCTTTCCCCTCATCACCGACTTCAACATATCTTGTTTTTTGATAGCGACCGCAAGCATCTATCATCGCCTTGCACGCACTCCCTTTCCAAGTGAAGTTGTTATTGACACATTGAGAATTTTGCATAACAACAACGGGGGATAGACCAATTCTATTGCCAATATCGATTGCGATAAGGCAGTTGCCCGCTTTCCCCTTGTATTGTTGTGGTACAATATCACTTTGCGAAAGCACTTTTGCCATTTGAAGTGATTGATTATATAATTTACTATCACTCCACATAGTAGGTGCATTTTGCATTTTTGGTTCTTTGATTACTTCGATGCTTTTTGTTGGTTCAACTGGGTTAATTTGTTCGTCCATATATTATTCTCCTATATCTTTCAATAAATAACTCGGTGGTGAGAGTTCGTTGGGTAGATTTTCCGCTCCCATATATCCGTAGTAGTTGCCACTTTCACGGCAGTATTTGAGTGTGCCAATGTATTCACGGAATAGGTTTTCGCCACGTTGTCGCACATACTCGTTTGCTTGCACGATGTTGATTTGATATGGTGCTTTCTTTTCGACAAACACAAACATAAAGTCAATGTTCTCAATCGGCACTTTTAGGTTTTCACTCACGCCTTGACTATACATATAAGATTGCAAGTCATAGGCATATTGCACAACATCTTTTTCGATTGATTTTATATCGGCACTTCGGCACGACTTCAAGTCGGTTATTATGATATGCCCTTTTAACGCTTTGTAACAGTCAGGACGGCACTTACACTCGATTTGGGTAAAGTTGTCCACCCAATACATTGATTGCTCGTGAGTTCCTTTAAGCAAAGCCACAGCGTATTTGTTCGACATAACGCTATCTCGCATTGCGCAAATTACATTATAATCGTCTTGCGTGATTGCTTGTTGTCCGTTCTCATAGCATTTTGCCATAAAGTCATCATACAAAGCCTTGCCATCTTTCGTCCTACGATTACATTCGGGGAGAATTGCAAACTCTTTATCAAAGTCTTGCGGTTCAAGCACGAGTTTGTGAAATGCACTTCCGAAAATTAAGTCATCGGACGGTGGTTGCGGATTGTCAAGACACCACTTGTAGTATTGCGGATTGACCGACATTTTTGCAAGCGTGGATTTTGACACTGCACCATTGCTATGATAATCTTTGTTGCTCTCTTGTTTCAGCATTGTCCACCTCGCATTTTCGCACTATCGCAAGTTCGTAACCACATACATTGAGTACGGCATTGATATTTTGCACCAAAGCGTCACTCGGCTTTTCTCTACACCAATGATGAATTGTTTGTGGTTTTACTCCACACTTTTTGGCAATCGTTGGCACTTTGAGATTACTCTCTTTAACTATTCTACTTGTAAGCCCTATAATATCTTTCATTATTCACTCCTATAACCGCAACAATCGCACACCATTTGTCCACCACTGCTTTCTTTCACGGTAGTGCTACCATAAGGCACATAAGTGTCAAGGCTCTCATCGTGTTCAAATGTGAGTTTATTCCCGCAAAGTGGGCATACTCCATTCTCGACAAGTTCTTCTTCAAGGCTGTCCACCTCTTGCGATATAACTCGTATAACATCGTTTGGGTTGTTCTTAACCTCATTGATAAAGCCACGCAAGATTTCCAAATTGTCAAAGTCCACATCTTGATTGAAATAATCCATAATTGCACTTGTACACGGCACTTCGGTTTCATCTTGTTTTTTGGGCTCAATCATTGTCTTGAAAATATCTTCAAAAATCCGGTGCAAATTGCTCATTGTTGTCCTCCCTTTTCCTCGGCTATCACATTGCATACAAGTTCTTTATCTCCATAAAACGCTTGCATACCTTGTAATTGCAATATAATACTTTTAATGTTACCTGTAATTGTTAGTATCATAGTATTACTCCTCTTTCATTTTGAATTTTGTCGGTCTACCACTTTTTTTGTAGTAGCGTTGTCTATTGTTGATTTCTTCTTCGGTGGGGTATCGATATTCATTCCCACCCTCAATCTCGTGTATTCGTTGCGCCACATTCATAACTGTCGAACGGCTTACGCCACACTTCATTGCGAGTTCATCAATTCTTGTCATTGTCCACCTCCTTGTTAGATTGTCTTTATTTTAGCACCATTCCACAATATTGTCAATGGTTTATCAAGGGTTTTTTCAAATATTTTTGCAATAAAAAACCGCCCTATATTTCAAGAGCGGTTGTGTCACGAGTTCACGGCAAACTCAACAATATTCGCTATTCGTGACGGTGTGTGTGAATATTATTTGTCCCAAATATCACACTAATATAATAAGACATGTGTAAGAAAAAGTCAATATGTTATTTTACAACATACATATAGTATTTGAGTGTTTTGTTGCCACCGACATCTTTGTCATCGAGCCAATCGATTGCAAGTTGCACATAGGTGTTCGTGTCAAATCGTGGGTTATAGTAGTCGCTGTATACCATATTTACGGTGGCGTAAAAGTCGCTTTTGTCAAGGTGCGGTGCATATTGTTGTCTAACATTCTCCGTTTCTTCCCAAGTCCAATGCCCACCCTTTGTGCCGTCCTTGTTCTCCATACACGAAACCCACTTCTTTGCAAGTTCTTCACCCAAGTGTCCGTCATACGCAATCTTGTGAATTTTATAGGCAATCTCACAATATTTATCCTTGTCATCTTCACGCAAATCTTCTACGACTTCGTTAAATAAATCTTCAAGGGCTTCCATATCGTCTTTCTTGCCATACTCAATGATATGCCGTATATCGTGTTTAATCATTTTTGTTGTTCCTTTAAGAGCCTATTGCTCTTTGTTCAAAGTTTTATCACCGACATCGCAACATTCGACAAAGTGATTGCTACACCGCTATTTACAAGCGTTAAAACATCGACAATGCTTTGGCTGTTGTAAGTCCTTACGATTGCCGAGAAAGACAAACTGCGAGTTTCGGTGGTTGCCGTTGTGATTGTTGTACTTGCCGTGCCGCCAATAACCGCCGAGCCGTTTTGTTGGAGTGTCAAAGTGACATCTCCTGCGACAGGGGCAGTAAAGGTTGCCGTAACATTTACAAGATAAAAGTTCGAGCCACAATCACTTATAGCCACCGCACTTCCCGCTTGTCCGATTTCTCTACCACGTCTACGGACGATTGTGCTAAAAGGTATCACACCGTTTGCCAACACCGAAGTCGAAGTTGTAGTTGCAACATCAATTAATGAATTACAAGACATAGTTTATTTCTCCTATATATAATTTTTAGTTGTGTCAAGTAGTTTTGCTTTACACCAATATTATAGTGTCAAGCACTTTCGCTTTACACCTAACATAAGGGGCAAGTTGCCCTGCCCCCTATGCTATAAAGTCATCGGCTAACAGAGCCTTAATTTAGTTTTTCGTTAGTGTCAAATTGCGCCATAGCCACAGCCACATCCACAAGAGTAGCCACCACCGCAGAACGGAGATGCGCCCGCATTGTAGGTGTAGGAAGTCGGATAACGCACTACGCCACATACTGCTTGTTGCAATTCAAGTTGACTAATTCTTCCTTGAAGTGCCGCAATTTTATCTTCTGCAAGTTTGTCAAGCACTTTTTGGGTTTGTGCCGTGATGTTTGCATTGATAAGTGAAGTTGCTTGGTCGATGTGTGCATTGGTGTTGGCAAGGCTCACACGCTGTTCACAGCAACAGTCAGCGAGTTGCGCTCTTGTATTGCTAAATTGTTGCGCCATTTCGTAACCGAGATTACAAATTCCGTTTTGGATTGCGTCCGTCTTGTATTCGGTACGATTTCCGTTGTTCATAACTTGACTTTCAAGACGAGTGAAGTTTGCACTGTTGTTCAAATCTTCTACTGTTGCACATCTACCGTCAACTCCACGACCGTAACCAAATCCACCGAAGCCGCCCATACCGAACAATATAAGCAGAGCAAAAAGCCACAAACCATCGCCACCGCCCCAGTCAGCACCGCCGTAAGGGTTCATATTCATTACAGGTTGAATACCACTATCCATTGTTTGTTTCTCCTTTATAATATATTATTTATACATAACAGCATTAGACGTCATTTGCCGTGTTGTATTATTGTTTAAGTGCATTTATAATTGCATCGGGGTTTACCCCTTGCTGTTTGCACATATTCTCAAAAACAGTCTTTGGGTTTTGTCCTTTGCACATTTGCATAACTTGTTGCATTTGGGGGTTATTCTGCAAGATTGCCATTGGGTTTCCCTTTGACAGTGCCATAAGCCCCTTTACTTGTTGTATTTGTTGCATAAGTTGTGGCGGTAGTCCACCATTTTGCATATTATTACCACCTAATATATTCATTTCTTATCTCCTATAAAAGCGTGTAACATTTCGTTTTCGTCTTTGAGTTTTTGCACTTGCTCTTTGAGCTTTTTGTTTTCGGCGACCACTCTCTTATATGCTAACTGTTGGCTTGGTTTGAGTTGGTTGGGTTGTGGTGTTTGTTGCTCCATACGATGTACTCCTTGTTGTTAGTTTTGCTATTTTCTCGTTGAGTGTCTTGATTTCGCCTTGTAGTACGGCAAATTCTTCTCTTGGCACATAGTTTGATAAATCTATCGAAGATTGCGCTACCGTTGCCGTATCGGCGTTACACTCGGTAATTTCGTATGCTTTGACTTCAAACTGCCCATTGCTATCTACTTTCTTTTGATATAGTATTGATTTATCGTTGTCTAAAAAGATATATTCGCTGTTTGGGGGCAACCGATAAAGTCTTACATCCTCAATGCCACTAACATAGGTTTTGTTTGTATTAATTGTGGGCTGTTGAGATTGCATTTGTTGGAATGGGTTTTGTGTGTACGGATAGCCATAAGGTTGCGTTGCTGTCGGCATAGAGTTTCCAAAACCATAGTTGTTTGCATAATTAACCATTTGAGTTTTCCTCCAAAATTAAAAATATATGTTCGTCATTGCCAAGCACAGTCGGGATTGCACTCGGCTCAACTTGTATCAAACCTAATTCTTCGTAAATTTCCATAAAGCACACCGCCTTATCGTTTTCGTCAATTTGAGCGTAAAATAAAAAAGTGCAGAGTTCAATCTACACTTTATCTACAAGAACCTAAAAACGAGAAAAGCCACCGCACTGGGTGACTAATCTCGGTCTTTCTTTAAGGAGGTCTATCTAATGACTGTAATTATCGTAACACGGCAAAGCAAATAAGTCAAGGGTAAAAAAAGAAAAGCCGCCAAGAGTGCGCAATTTCTTGGGGGACTAATCTTGACGATACTGGCATATAGCGTATCGTGCGGTTCGTGTTACATATACAATATCACATATACTATTATTTGTCAATAGGATTTTACCGACATTAAGTTTTTCCGACATCGGTAAATCTTCACATTCTATATGACATTATTATGCTATAAAGATAGTATTGTATTATTATAAATTATTTATCTAAAAGTTTTTTCTTATATCTCCACCTATCTTGTAAAATGGTTTGTGGCTCAACATAGTATTTCTCGGCTAAATCCACTACCGAAGTGCTACTCCGCAAAATATCCCATACATATTCCACTCGGTCACGGCGCACTTTCTTTGACAAGCAATAGGCAGTAAATTCGTCTTTGGTGCAATCATAAAGTGAAAACTCACGGCCTTGTTCATAATTCACCCTTTTGGTTATGAAAATCCCCTAACAACTAATCTCACGACTTCATCATTAGGGGACTGTGGGGGCTATTATTATTTTGCTTGTTCTGCTTGATAGTCTGCAAACGAGCCTGTGTAACCGAGGTTTGCGACTGCCGAACGATACTCCGCTTTCAACCTTTCGAGTTGTGCTTGTTTCTCTTGTTCTTCTTGTTTTGCTTTAAGTTTCGCAAGTTCTTGTTCTTTGACTACCGTGTATTCTTCAAGTGAGCCGTCAAACACTCCGTTTAGGATGTCGTTTCTCCAAGCCTCTTTATATTGCGCTTGTCGTTTTTCTTCTTCGGCTTTCTCTTGTTCTGCTTTCGCTTCTTCTTCGGCTTCAAAGTCTTGTTCTGCTTTCAAGATTGCATCATAGGCTTTATCAAATCCAAGTTTTTCGGCAACTTTTCTACCTTGATATTGTTTTGCGTTTTCAAAGCCTGCACCTTTTACACCAAACACGATAGAGATGAAAAGCACGGCGCACACGACAACACCAATACAGATGTTTGCCCAAAGCGGAAGTTCAACATTGTAAAAAAGCAATCCACAAGTTGTAGCACCACCACTTGCAAGTGAAGCAATAAGACCAACGAGAATACCGATAATCGACTTCGGGTTTCTCTTCAAAAAGTTCAAGAATTTGTTTTCCTTGATTTTTTCCTTACACATATTTATCACCTTTATAATTTTTGTTATCTTATCATTACCCTCTTTATAGGTAAGTTTCTTGATTGCGGGTTTAAGTGCAATCGTGATACCCTTTGCAAGACCTTTTGCCGTAACTTTTACCGTTTGAGTTAGGATTACTACCAACAAAAACGATACGGCTTTGGCAATGACGGTTGTTATAGTGTAGGCTATTGCTTCTTCTATGAGTTCTTCTATGATTTCGTAAGTTAGGAGTAGTCCAAATCCCTTACAAAATGTTTTCAGCCAAGAACTAAAACTCCCCTTATTGTGTATCTTACAAGAGCGGTTGTTCCACGATTTCGTCGCCTGCAACTTCGGCAACCGCACATTGTTCAACAACTTGCTCATCGTGTGCCTCCGCTACTTCGGCAACGGGTTCTTCAACCACATCGACAATGCCCAATCTCGATTTCAAATCGTCACGATAGGCAACCACTTTTGCAACATAATCTGCATTTTCGTATTCGGCAACGGCTTGTTCCGCTTCTTCCAATGCGATACGTGCTTCATCGAGTTTTGCAACTGCTTTGTCTTTGCCGTTAAGGAACTCGTCGCATTTAGCAAGTTCCGTTCGCATAAGTTTTTCAATGTCGATAAAATCCATAATATCTCTCCTAATGATATTCTTATATAATTTTCAGTCCACCCAGTACGCCAAGCGCGATTGCGCCAGCAACTGCAAGACCGAATATAACCCAGACCGTGACCTTAATTCTCGGTCGTGTGCGTTCGTCCGCTTTCTCGTAGCGACAAATGATACCATCAACTCCGTCTATCAACATTCTTACAAATCCGCACGGTACTTTGATTACAAGCACGCCGATAAGATAGAACGGTGTCAATAGCGGAACGACTATCATCTGCAACCACTTGGGCAAATGCGAAACGATATTGAACGTGTCGAAAAGCGTCTTGTTGCTATCGAACTCGGACTTTTGCAACTCGGTTTCGCTGTCTTTCAAGTCCTTTTTCGTCTTGGTAATTTTTGCTTGTTGCTCACCAATGAGTTCGTCTTGCTTGCCTTTTGCGAGGGCTTGAACGGTTGCTTCATCTTCCACCGCTTTCACCGTCGCTATTGCGTTCACGACATCTTTCGCTTGCTCTTCGTAGGTTTGGTTCGTATTCAGTTTGAATTTGACATCTTTCAATGAAACATCAGCAATTGGCTTATCTGTGGTATCTGCCACTTGTATCGCCTTTTCTTTCGCTTTCGCTTCCGCCTGCTCCTGTTCCAATTTATCGAAATCAATCATCTCAATCGTCATACTTCTACCTACTCATCTCGCATAATATACCATTTATCCGAGAATGTCAATACTTTATGTCAATTTTGTTTGAAAAAAGTTTTATAACACTTGAGTTTGTGATGTTTTTGTTTCCATAAAGTCTTTTAACAAGCGCAAGCGTTCAATTATCTTCCCCTTTGTATCTTCATCAACTGGTTGCCAACGAATACGCTTTGCTTTGAGAACCAATTCTTTATCAATTGGCTCGTTTAACACATAATAAGACGTCACACAAAGGTGACCGAGATACTTCGTATAGTCAAATTCGTCAATACGCGATTTTTCGCATATGCGTTCCACAAGCGGTTTCATTGCATTGTAAAACAGTTTCGCGCCATTTATTGCAATATCTCGTTTGTTGTTAAGTAAGTCGTTTATCTTGTCGGCGTACTTCTCGTTCTTATAGATAATGCAGTCATCGTGTATGTAACCGAAAAGTAGATTACCGTAGTAACGAGCAGGATAAGTGTTCCCATTTTCCATAAATGTGTCAATGTTTCTCCAATACCAATGTATCTTCCTACCCTTCCACACTAAGAATATGTTTGAGTTATCGTCGTCTTCGTTGTTTGTTAGCACAATAAGGTCATAGTCACTACGCTCATCTATCACATTGCAAATTCGAGAGCCCGCAACATAAATCATAACAACATCTTGGTTATCAAACAATCTATAATAGAACGCCGAATTTTGAAACTCGGTAGCAAATTCATTGTCCACCTTGTTCTCCCTCCTTTTTGTCAACAACAAGTTCGTAGCAATCGTCGTCGCCCTCGTATACATATACTATTTGACCACAATTCTCACCTGTTTTAGTATTCTTCCAATATCCATATGTAGTACCGTATGATTTTATCGGTTGGACTTCTTTATATAGTGTAAAGTCACCGCTTTCTTCTAATTTGATTGTTTTCATTTCAATTTGCCCTTATGTCGTTGTGGTTTCGCCAGTAGAAGACTCGTAGCTGTTTACAGCCAATTGGTCACCTATCGCTGAATAATAGTTATCACTGTCTTGAAAATATGCTTCCACATACATACCGCTTTTATACCAAGTATAACTTCCAGTTATCGTAAGTGTTTCTTTTGCGCTTAAATCAACCGTATCTTCTTTTAGTAAATATTGACCACTACCATAAATCTCATAATGGACATAGCCATCAACATTATTTGGGTTTGTAATTGTGACAGTATATTTATTGTAATGTATACCTGTTGTTTCTACTACGCACGTAATTTGAGGTGATGCGTAGTATTTAGATGTTGCCTTAACATTCAAGTTAGTAGTAACGGTTTTTGTTATAACAGCGTTACTCCTATTATTTACCCCATCATTTATTGTATATGTGTCAATACACTCGGAAGTGTTTATGGGTGAAACCTGTATTTCTACAACATCTCCATAATAGATTTTATCACCATTCGCCAAAGCACCAGTTGTCACATCTGGGTCTATTGTTGATAAGCGTTTTGCTTTAACAACGGGGAAGTGTACACCTGTTTCGCCCTTTGTTAAAGAATATGTAAAATTATAACGACGCGTCCAAACAACCTTATCTACACACTTGACTATTTTAGGATATTGCGGAATAAGATATTCTTTAGATTTAATAGCCACATCATCAGGTCTGACTCCATTTACTCTTAAAGGCATAACCTTGCTAGCTCCTTATAGGTTTATCGTTAATGTTGTTCCATCAAATGTCATTGTCGGTACTGTCGCCGAAATTGTATTGCCAGAAATCGTGATATTTGAGCCTGCTGTGAGTTTATCTTGCTTACCACTAATATCTGGAATCGTAGGCTTGTTGCTCAAATCGTTATAACTTCCGCTCGTAGCTACGTTTGCCAAACCACTAACCGAAGAAGCGGGGATTTGTACCTCCTCTTTCGCCGTAGCACTTGTTTTCTTATATAGTTTATACGTTGCCATTACGTTTCCCTCTCACGAAGATTATTATTGCAACTCCATAAACAAGCCACCAGTCATCAAGTCACCACTTGGCGTTGTTTGTCCACTTGTTCCCCATTCGATTGACTGACCGCCTGCCGTAACACGACCTTTTGCGTCCACTTTCACGGCACTGTATTGTTCTACGGTGACGCCTGTGGGTTTAACACCTGTTGGGCGCAATGAAATGGGTGTAGGAGAGTTTGCCGTACCTGCTGTAGTTTGGAAATCTGTTGTGTCCAAATCGTACTCCCTTTCCGAACTACCGTCATAAGATAGTGTGCGGATACCGCCCGACACCATATCTACAACTTTTATCTTTAATGCACTCGACACCTTGCCAGCGGAGGTTGCATAGTTCGCATTAGTCGCTTTGGTCGCATTTTTAACAGTTGGGCTATTAGTTTCAAAAATGTCTGTGATTGCTTTGCCGTTTATCGAGGTCGTAACATTCGTGGCATTGTCGGCGGTTTCGGCTTTTTTGACTTTTGTCGTGCCGTCTTTGAGGTTTGAAATCTCGGTAGCGTTTGCGTTTGCTTTCGAGAGCGCACTGCCAGCAGTGCCTTTTACTTCGTTGATTGCGCCAACGACCGTCTTTGAAGTAGTTTCAAGAGTGTTGTCGGTTTTGGTTTGATAAGTTGACAAATCAACCTTTTCCGTTTCAAGTTTAGAAAACGAGAAATAACCAACAGTAAGACCATTCGTGGTGTCGAGTGCGTTTATGATTGCTTGGTCGTTTGTATAAGTATATGATGCACTTGTTGCGTTTACCGCCGTAACCCACATATCAGGCACATCAAGTTTCTTAATGTAAATGTTGTCACCAACTTTCAACTCCGACTTCTGCAACAATCCCATTGCTGTGACAAATGCTTGATAGTTCTCGTACGTCTTTGTGGTTGCTCTTCCAGCCAAGCCATCACGCAACTCATTCTTTGTCGCATAGGTGGTTGTTATTACATTACCGCTTGCATCCTGCGTTGCTTTCGTTGCCGAGTTAGCGGTAGTTGCGGAAGTTGCCGTTGTCGCACTATCGGCACTCGTTGCGTGTTTAACGCTCTTGTTTGCATCTGCCGTATTGTCAACATTGCCAAGTCCAACTGCCGCTTTTGATAGTTTCGCAATCTTGTTCGTGACAATAGACGCACCATTTACGTCTTGGACATCATCGACTTTGCCTGCGGTCGCAAACCCTGTTTCGAGTGCTGCAATATCTTGGGCTACTTCCGCAAGTGCACCCTCTACATTGTTTGATGTAAAGTTACCTGCGGCATCAGCAAGTGTGACTTGTTCAGCCGAAGTTTCGGGGAGAACTTGCACCAAAGTACCTGCGGCATCTATTACACGATGTATTTTCCTTTTTTCAGTTGACATAATTTATATCACTCCTATTAGTTTTCAGTGTATACATAATCGTCCTTGTCAAGTTTGCTAAAATCGACTTCGGACACATTTTTAACAGCGACAATCTTCGTGGACATATTCTTGACTTGTTGTAACGTCATTCTAAAACCGTTAGCACCATTGTTGACAAATATATCGGATGATTGTCTAAAACTCTTTGTGGGCTGTTCTACGGCTCTAAACGATGATAGCTGAATAGGGACAATCCCAAGTTCTTGTGCAGACTTGTCACCTTGCAAGGTTTCTCCGTTGATTTGTGGCTGGTTAATGAGTTTGTTGTAGTCGTGTTCTCTAAAAGTGCCAACCGCCAACTGCACATCAAGTTTGCTATCTCCAAGCGTTGCCCCCAACCTCTCATCTTGGAAACTTACGTTTAGGGTTTCATCTTCCTTGTCAACAACAACACTATCGTCATTCAAGCCACTTGCCGTAACCTTTTCATCTATTAAGTTTACAGTAAGTTTATCGTCCATTGTTGTTACTCTATCTTATTATCTTTTTCTTTCACACACATTGTGCCGTGATAAATACCCGTGATTATATCGTTTGTAATTGTTTTTGCGGTGATGTCAAAGTTTTTTGTGCCGACAGGGAATTGTGCGGTTTCTTCCTTTGTAAAATCAAGATACCAATTCCCGTCCACTTTTTTGTCAAAGTATTTGGTAAGGTTTAGGTCTTTGCTTGAAAAGTAAAAGCCTGCAACTCTTGAAGCACTTTCTCCGTCAAAACTCACACGGATATGTTTATCATCGCCTTGTACTATTTGCAAATCAGCCATCTTGGTTCTCCTTTTTCTCGTTTTTTTCTGGCTCTCTTACTTCAAACTTTCCATTATATTTAGTATTTTCGTTAGATTTTATCTCGAATGAATATATACCTTTTGCCATTTGCTCTGTTTCATACGCACTAAACACAATAAGATTGTCGTATGCGCTGAATGAACGCACGATTCCGAGTTCTTCACACACAAATACAACCGTGCCGCAATCAACATTTGTCGACCACGCAACTCTTGTTTCTTTCCCTTTTGTCAATTCAAAATCACACATATTTGTTCCTCTTAAATAGAATATACCACGTTGTCGAAAATGTCAATATGTTTAATAGAATTGGTCTATTGTGGTAATTGTAATGCTTTCAACATAACTTTTACGCCCAATGCCTAAACGCTTGTCGTATTTTTCCTCCGCTGTATAAGTGATAGTGCCAGCTACCCAGTTCGCATCAATATAGCAATTACAAGTGTGTATGCCGAGCGCATTATATTTAGACACTTTAACGCTATTAAAACCAGCACCTTTTACTATTGATGTATCTCCGTTTGTATTGAAATTCACGGTTACAGTAAAGCCAGCAGTGTGCGCAAAATAATCTTTTGTGGGCAATTTTATAGTCCCTTTTTTAGTACCATTTGACGTAAAATCGCCCGTACTAATTGTGCCAGAACTAATATTGCCAGTAAGATAGTGCCAGTCTTTTGTTTTTTGTTTTTGCAACTCCAAACTCAAAGTCGGTGCGCCTTTATATTTGAACGTTCTTCCAGTAACTCTCCAATAGCCATCTTCGCCCTCGATTGTTAAAATGTCATTCGGCTGTATTATCTCGCCGTTTTCCCAGTCTTTTAGCCCACAAAACAAATCAATATTTGCGGTGGAAACCCCATTATTATAATCGTGAATAATGTTATCTCGTATCGTGTTGCAAAGAGAAACGCTTTGGATTACCTCGTTTGTTTGGACAGAAACGGGGTTATTTGCATTTACAACATTAAAACTGCTATTGTTAGTTTCTTCAAAAACAGTTTCTTCTATATCGGCAACGACCACAACATCTATTGAATCAGCCGTATAATCTTGTAATTTGCCACTACCAACGGATGTATCGTAATACTTATAAGACTGGTCTATTGCAGCATCTATAATTTTTATCTTCCAACATTCAACCTGTTGTTTATCGATAATGCTTGACACATCTATTATAGCCTCATCAGCCATATTGATTTTTGCGCCACTTGTATGCTCGTTAAAATCAGCTGGCTCTTGAAGCGGCATAGTCCATTTGTAGCCATAAGTAGTTTCCGTTACGGTTTCGTTTAGCGCACTGTCCACCGTGCCGCTTTTGTATGTCCCAGTAGATGCAATTTTTATGCCTCGCACAGCAATAACACGCATAAGATTGTTGTTAAGCCGTTTTGGAACGAGAATTTCGATATTGCTTATATTACGACCTGTGTTTGTCGCATTTACAAGCCCACCTTGTGTCCAAGATGATACTTTTGGTGAAATGTCATAAACAGAAAAATTAGTTGAATATACATCTTGGTTACTCTTTTTTTCTTTTTTTACTATATTATATGAAATATCAACGCCATCTATTTTGTTTTTTAAGAATAGTGTCTTGTTCAAATTGCTAATCTTGTAGTTGTTGGGGACAGCGATTTCTTTCCCATCTCGGTCATATAAAATCGGACGTGCGCCATAAAACTCAATTTTGCCGTCTTTGTTGAGTGCCAATGTAATTTGAGCTAATGTGCAAAACTTTTCGATTGTTTCACGATATGATGAAGATTCCAAGAATGGATATTGTAATGAAATCCTTTTTAGATATGACTGTATGCTTATTGAACCTGCCGCAAGCGTGTTCGCTACTATTATTGGCTCTCTATCACACGGGTTTTGTGTTGCCATTTTCAGGTTATAACCATCAAACAATACAGAATCAGTATTTACTTCCAATGTTATTGTTTGGCTCTTTTCTGCGTTGTCAAACATTATTACAAAATATACCGAGTTTTGTGTCGGGGTAAACTCTAAATTGACAATATTTGTGGAGTTGCTTTGCAAAAGTGTTGATGCAATCGCATAGTCTTTTGGATTAGAGCCGGCACAGGGGATTCTGGTTGCTAAAACAACTTGCAAGCCCGTTTCCCCAGATAATAGCGAAAAACTTGATGTGCTAATAGAACAGCTTAACGTATGTTTTTTGTTTGGTTCGGCGGAAATTTTTGTTCCAACCCACCCGTTGTGCCCGTTCAAGTATGGTATATGTGCGATAATGCTTGTTTCCCCAAGTGTTACTTTCCCCTCGCCACTATTGCCAGTGCTAAAATAAAACACCGACCAGTTGCAAGGATAAGAGCGCATATATCCGCCATAAGAACCAATTACATCATCAAGCATTTCATACGCAGTCATTGAATAGTCACGCAAAGGCATACCCTCATAAGTCACCTTGTCGAGCAATGAAAGCCTGTCGCTAAATTGCAAGTTAAGTTCTCGGTTAATAACATCGTAATCGCTATCGCTTGTGATATGTTCTTGAATTTGGTTGCCATTGATGACAACTTTTGTCGGTGCGTTAGAAACAGGCAGTACACCGCTTTCGATGTCTGCCCTTATTTGCCCGTTAATATCACGCATTGTTGCATTGCCCGTGCTTGGTATCACGCCATAGTTCACACTTGCAGCGTCGCTCGATATTTGCGAAGTGCTTGAAAGATTGTCAACCCACGCTTTGTTATAGGTCTTATCTCCGATTTTGAGTTCAAGTTGCGCCATAGGTTACTCCCAAATTGCATAGAGTGTCATATTTTCCCACATTGTTTTGTGCTGGTTTGGCATATAATGACCGCCTTTACCATTCGCCATTGTGTTCCACTCTTTGAATGTTTTACCACTATATGATAAACCACTCGAAGTTGCTATGTCAAGGTTATCTCCCCATTTTGCACTTTGACTTGCCACCGTGCCACTACCACCATTTGCGTTGTATGTGATTGTAAAGTCTGTGGCTATCAAGTCCGTTTTATCACGATTTGTTGCAACAAGTTTCACCGACACATCAAGCAAGCCGAGATATTCCGTGCCGAACGCATAGAGTTTCGACTTCTCTTGTTTCGTAAAAGCAAACTCTTGATTGACTACCCACTCCCCCTTTTCATAGTTGAAATAGGTTACATTGCACACACGCTCTTTTGCTATTTTACACAATGCTATATAGTCTTGTACATTAAGATATTTATATGATACTTCAAGACGTGCAACAAGTCCATAGTCCACATCAAGAATGTTAGTCAACACAAAGTCCGTACTTCTCGTCAAGTCACCGCCCCAAACAGGCTCTTCCCAACCGAGTGCGCTATCACGGCTTATTCCCTTTATCGGATAGTCAACATAGCCCGCACCCGTAAAGTATATCGTGTCAAGTTGCCTTTTGCCGTTCCCATTAGGTGCATTTGGCACTATGATTTTATTTTGGTAATCGATTTTCACACCCATTGTTTTATCTCCAATTCAAGCCTGTGTTCCTACGATTTGCTTCACTTCTAAAACCGTTGTTGCCTGCAATAAAAGTGCCAACCTTGTTGCCGTCCAAGTAAATCGCACTCTCTCCGTTTTCACCGCTCGCCATAGCCTTGACCATTCCGCTATAAATCGCACTCTCCAACTGTTGCATATTCATAACCGCACCACCACCGCTATTCGTGCTTGCAATAAGTTCAGTTTGCCCGTTCTCATTCGCATAGAACAAGTCCGCACTGCTGTAATCGCCACCAAAAGCATAATTCTTTGGACTTTTTTTGCCAACTTCCGTGCCGATAAGAGCAATCGCCCCTGCGAGTGCCATTCCCATAGCAATAGCAACGGGTAGAGTTGCTTTCAAAGCGGTTAGTGCAACATACACGCCAACAACACCGCCAGCGATAGCGAGCAGAATAGTTGTGGCTTTTTCCCACGGTTCAAAGTTTATGTCATTCCAACTTGCCACCAAATCGACAATGCCTGCTATGAGCAATACCAAACCAGCAACCCACGCAACCATTTCAAGGTTTATACTTTTTATACTTCCTACGATAGCCTTTAATCCCTTTGAGATAACTCCGCTTGTTAGCAGTTGCACAATTTTACTTCCGCCTATCACCCCAACGATTGTTGCAATGCCACCTAAAAGCGCAAATGATTTTGCAAGTTCCTCGTTATCATAGCCACTTGCTGTTTCAACTTCTTTGAACATATCACTTACATCATCGCCACCTTGCAATTTTTCAAAAGTATCAAACGACAAAAGTCTTGATTGCTCGTTAAACTTTTTCAAGTAATCGGTATTGACTTTAAGATATGTTGCATTGCCTTTCAGTTTTGCAGATAGATATGATATTGAGTTCGCAAGATTTGCAATAACAACCGCAATTTTTTGAATAATGGGAGTAATCGCATTAAGCAACGGCAAGAACGCAACCGCTACCGAGTTCTTGATTATAGCAAACGAAGATGTAAGTTGCGACACCTTTTGGTTTACTTCATCACTAAACTGTGCAAGGTTGCCAAAACCCTCTTTGAAAGCATTTGTAATTGCCTTTAATGCACCACGAATAGCACGATAAATTGCAACTCGTTTAATTGCACTTAACAAGTTCTTTTCGCCCGTGCCTTTCATCGCTTTTTCAAGGCTCAACGCTTGTTTTTTTAGTTTTATATATTCTTCTTCCGAAAGATTTTGGTCTTTTAGTTTTTCGTTTATGGCATTGAGTTGTGCCTTTTGCACATCACGCAATGTATTTAATTCTAATTCTTTATCTACTGCTTTTGTGACATTCTCGATTTGTTGTAATTGCTCGGTAGTACCACCTTGTGCTTGTGGAATTTGCACTTGTGAAAGTTTACTCTGCACTTCCGCAATTTGTTTGTCAATCTCCGATAACCCAAACTGTTCGTATAATTGTGCAGCAGCCTCTTCGGAAATAACACTTGTTTTCCCCTCTTTATCGGTATACTTTGCACCCAAAACTTCACCAAGTGTAGAGCCACTCAACACGTTTTGTTTAAGTATGTTCTCTCTCGTTTTTTGGAGATTTTTAAGTTCGGAGTTAAGTTTTTTTACTTCTTCACTTTGCTTTCCAACCGCACTTGTGCCTTTTGCACCGCCACCGCCAGCACCACTAAAACTCAAAGCCTTTGATACCGCTTCAAGTTTGCTCGTGTCGAGTTTGTTTATTTCCGCTTGTAATTTAGAAATAGCCGTAGCAAAATCCTCGACTAACTTTTTACTACCGCCTTGTGTCTTATCCTCGACTTCTATTTCTAATAGTAATCTATCAATCTCTTGGTCTGCCACGACTATATCTCCTATTTCTTTTTATTGTGTTCCAAGAACGCTTTTAGTTGCTCTCGTCTTGCACGGCGATATGCTCTAATTTGCTCTTGGCTCATTTCAACTTCTTCTTCATAAGGCATAGGCGGATATTCGGGTGGTTTTTTTCTACTATCAAACACTATTGTGCTTGCTATTGCCCACGCAAAGTATTTACCTTGTAACCACAAATCTTGTACTGCGGTTTGTCGCCTTTTGTTGTATGCCTTAAAGTATATCTGTATCGTCTTTGGCGTTAAGTGCCAAAAAACATTGTCGTCTATCCCAACAACTAATGCGTAATAGTGCCACTCGTTTTCCACCCATTCTCTTATGGACGGATAGTCATACACATACTTGCCTTTTCGCTTTTTGGTAGGCTCGTCTGTTGGCTCTATTGTTGGCGGGATATGTTGCGAAAAAAATCGCTCTCGGTAAGGTTTTCAATCAACACCGCAAAATCGGAGAACTTGCCACCGTTTGCAAGATGTTGGTCTATTTCTTTACCTGCCTTATCCATATCGCAGTCCATTACAAGTGCTACCAAAGCACGAACAGTTTTCATCGATTGCTTTGCCGCATCTTGAAGCGAAAAACCCTTATCTTCCAATGCGCAAATTGCATTAAAGTCGATAGGTTTGACTTCATATTCTTTTCCGTTGATTGTAATTTTCTTCATACATATACTCCTTAATATTTTACTTTATAGTTTGTAAGGGATAACTTTTGCGATTAGGTTTCTGATGCGTAGGTGGGGGAGTTGTCCTCTTCATACGAACCTGTGTATGTTGCATAAGCCTTTGTATCGATTGCACCATTTGCTTCGAGTGCGGGCTTTGAGAACTTGGTGGGGATAACTGTATAGAAGTATGCGTTTTTGAAATCGCCATCTTCGTCATCGGGGATATCTTCGCAAAACCACATTTCTTTTCCTGCCGCTTTTGCATTTGCGTATGCAACATACATTTCGTCCCAGTCCTTTTTGAACTGTTTACCGTATTTTACACCATATTCCATATTGTCAGGAATATCTTTCAAGACGGGTGCTTTTCTTGTAAAAACCGTATCATCGAAAGACGTTACATCAACTGTGCTTGGTGCAATGTTAAGGTCGGGTGTGCTATAAATGCCGTGAATGACTTTATAACCTGTGGTAGGTCTTGTGCCAGCAACAGTTTCAACCGCCCAAGACACTTTCACACCAATAGTAGTCAAAGGTATATTCTTTGCCATTTTTAATTCTCCTTGTTTAATATTATGTTAAAGCGCATAGCAGAGTAGTACGCTTTTGAGCCATCTTCGTAGGGCATTGCGGGTGTGCAACTTGTTCTTCTCATTTGCACGATGTTGCGTTGTGAGTATTTGAACTCGTCCATATAGGCTTTGCACATATCTGCAAGAATGTAGGCAACGGACTGTGCATCCGTGTCTTTTTTATCCACTTTCATTCTAACACCATATAGGTTGATTTGCAAGGGATAATTTGCAGTTGCTTCTGCCAAAAACGTTTCGCTTGCGGTAGAGTTGTCCATAAGTTGCACGGTGTAAAATGGAGTTACCGCAGTAGGCACAAGGTCTTTCTCGTAGGCATAGTGACCGAGCGGCTTTTTAGACAAAGTGGTATCAGCACTAAACTTGTCATCAAGGTATTTTATCACGCTATCTACAAATGTTTTCATTGCTTACTCCTAATGTCTTTTGCCAGTCCGTTGTGGACATACTCTTTAAGGCTTTTTGCCGTATGATACATTCTCATACTTGCCACTTGTCCACGAGTAAATCCACCTTTGCCCATAAACCAACCGCCCATAAACTTTGTTTCAGGGTTGTCGTAGTAATACTCCCAACCGTGTGTCGTATTCACTCTCGGCGGTCTTGTGTCGCCCGCTTTCCGTTTAGGGCTTATAAACGTGAGAGTTTGCGTTGGCAATTCGCCCTCATAAGTTCCCTCACCTACAAGTCCTGTGCCGTATTCGTCATAGGCTATTCCACTACCGCTTGCGATTATTCGTGCTTTTTTGTCATCGACTTCGCTTTCGACTTCAAAGTGTGTACCGCTATATTCCGTGTTGGCTTCACTTACTCCCTTATCCACAAGTAGTTCAAGTGCGTTTTTTTGCAAATTCTCACCACTTATGTTTTTAAGTTTGGAATAATATCTATCCAAATCGTTGCGTTTTACCCACTTCATTCTGCTACCTTTTTAAGTGTGAGTTTGATACGAGCATTTCCGTAGTCTACTGTGTCAACCACATAGTTTGCGTTTTGCCCATTCCAATCTTCATCTTCACTCGGCTTTTTGCCATTGCAGTAAAATAGGTCACCCTCGTTAAAAGTTTCTTCCCACATTTCATAGGGTTGCGCTATTGCTGTCAAATAAGACGTGATTTGGTCGCCAAATTGAATTATGTCGCTATAACCGCTTTTACCCATAACAGTAAAGTAGTTACATCTCGTCCTAATCTCAATAGGCTCGCCATAAGTGTCTTTCTTCAACTTCTTGCAATACCACACACTTTGACCGATTTTCATTATCCTATCACTCCCGCTTGTGGCATTATCATACCGACAAGCCTATCACTCAAATGTGCATTGTCGAAAGTCCACGATACTCCATTCTCTCTATATGCAATCGCATTTGAAAAGCCAAGTCGCTCTACAAGTTCGTCACACGCACTCAATACCCATTGTTCGGCTCTAAACCCTTTAATAGGGAGAGTATCTTCATCTATGGACTTATCCGCAGGGTATGCAAGAGAATAGTAGAACATTTTTGCCTTGTCCACTATACGCTTTGCATCGCAATCACTCAAATATGGATAACTTGCTTTTACCATTGTTTCAAAGTCCATAGATTTATACTCCTATACTTTATACTTTATACTTTATGCTATCTTGCTATTAGCCACGAGAGATAATTCTTGCAATCGGAACTGCCTTGTGGGGGAAGTAAGATTTGCTTGACGGGTCACTGTCGTGTGCCAAAGTCCACGATGCACCCGCTTCAAGAGATGAGTCGAGGGGTGAAAGCGGAATAACAGAGGGGGCATAAGAAATGCCTTTCGGTGCAAAGAGTTTTCTTTGTCTTGTGTAAAGAGTGGTTTCACCGCCGTTCGTTTTCGCATCTCTATCCATTTCATAAGGCTCTTTAACTCCGCAATCAACATAGTCAAATGCGTCAGTGCCGAGAATGTATGTGGTGTACTTCGTGTAGCCGTCACCACTGCCACCTGAAACTGCTTCGGTGGGCATATTGTCATCAATGAGAACAAGTCTGCCATTCCACGTTGCCAAGCCCAAATCTCTTTGAACACCGTTTGCATCGGTATATTTGAGATAGTTCAAAAGGTTGAGGTTTTCAAGGTGAGTTGCAACAACAGAGTGCATAATTGCAACTTTGAAGATGTTTTTGTTATCACCAGTTGCCTTTTGGATTGCACTATTGAGCGTGGTTGCGCCAACAACTTGTGCTTCTGCGGTAGCCGCACCCGAAATGTCGGTAGTGTGTTCTCTTACGAATTTAGCGTTTTCATCACCCGTCATCGAGAAGATACCTTTGAGAATTTTGAGAACGATGTCTTGGTCTACATTGTCCCAATAGTGTGCAACTTCGCTTGCAACGGGCAAGAAGTCATTGCCACCAGTGATGTCGTAAGAGAAGTCTTTTTCAGTAAAGCCTTTTGCTCTACCAACAACAACCATACCTTGCGTGTAGGTCTTACGGCTGGTTGATGTGATGTCCGTGCCACCGTCATAGTTCACTGCATCGCCACCGATAGGTGCTTTCATCGGTATCATCGCATAGTTACCACCAGTTTGGTCGGGGAACATTGCTTTGATGTCGTTTCTAACACGGAAAACGCCCGCTTTCAAAAGTTCATTTCTGCGGAGGTCGCTAACCGTATCTACATATCTGCCAAATACTTCGGCATTAAACGCCTTTTTGTCAAAAATGCTTGCCATTTTTTTGTTTCTCCTTGTTTTATATTATTTAATGGTTTTCAATAGTTCTCTGTATTTTTGGGGATTGTGTTCTTTAAGTTCGTTCCACTCTTCCATTGAATACTCGATTGCTTTTTTGGTCGAACCATTATCGCCTTGTGGGGCGGGTGTCGGATTGTTGTGAAGTGCCGCTTCCTTGATTTGTTTTTCGTAGTTTTCTCTTTCTCTTGCAAAGTATTCGTTTTGCTTTTTGATAGCATCTGCAAAGTTTCCGTCCGCAAATGCAGTTGCTACTTCGTCAAGGACTGCGCTGTCTTTTATCGTGCTACCAAATTCGCTCTTGTATCGATAGAAAGAGTTTTCACGCTCAATAGCCTTGTATCTTTCTTCTCTGTCTGCAAGTTCTTGGTTGCGTTTTTCGTCATCTGTCATTCTCTTGCGGAGTTCTTCTTCAAATTTTTTTGCACGGCTTTCGCTATTTGCAAATTTGTCTTTTGACACATAGTCACCGCTCGACAAGTCAACGATTTTCTTTCCCGACAATGCAGTTTCGACTTCTTCAAAAGTCATTCCATCTTTGTAGGCATCGCCCAACAGTTCTTTAATAGTTGCCATAATTACTCCTACCATATACCTTTAATTTATAAAACCGTAGTCTGTTCTACGCTGTATGGTGCATAATTTATATGTCTTATGCTCGACAAATTTATTCCTCATCATCAAGGTCGCCCTTGTTGGTGTCGTTTGTATCAGTTTCTTGTGTTGCTTTGAGTGCTTGTTGCGCCACGAGTTGACGTTGTGCCTTTTCTTCATTTTCTTTGTCCACTCGCTCCATATATTCTTCCCACAACTTGCCCTCCGCTTCGGGGTCGTTCGACAATCTTGTAATGCGGAGTGCCATTGACGGCGGCATCTTCACACCAATGCAAGTGCCAAGCGATTGTGTCTTAATTTGCATATTGTCATTGAGGTTAAGACTATATTTGATTTCAATCTCGCTCAACTTCAAATCTTCAACCTTATTGTTCGCCGTGTTTTGGCAAATAAAGAGCATTTTATCAAGCAAGTCGGTATCGGCAGGCAAGAAGTTATTGATGTCTGTCAAGGCTCTATTGTAAGCATTGTCATAGCCGTTTGCGACTTCGCTACCACTCTTTGTAGTGCCACCGCTATTCGTTGAGTTTGTTGCAAGAGGTACACCGACTGTTTCGTACATCGCACGCTTAATGTTGTCCGAGAGCGACAAAACATCACTAAAATCAAGTGCATCGGTTTTTTCAATCTCCAAGTCAGGTTCAAAGTTTGTGCCGTTTCCACCAACAAATGGTATCACGATAGCACCGTTCTTTCTCACCAACTGGTGTTTTTCTTTGCACTTTTCGGGAGTGTCCCCCATATTGATGCCTTTATACTTATAAATAGTATTTACAACTTCTTGGATATTATCAACGCTATTACTTGCGATAGTGTCAAGTGCATCTTGCATACACTTTGCCATTGCGACAATACCGATGCCGTTGGGGTTAAGTCTTTTCTCAACAAGGGGAAGTTTTTGGTATACCTTGCGTTCTTGACTTGTAACTTGTGCAAATTGAATACCGCTTATCGTGCCGTTCATAGATGCAGGACACTTATATTGATAATACATATCAGGAAGATATATATCAAGAATAGCGTAAGTTTCACTTCTATTTTTTTCGTCTATTTCCTCGATTGTCGTATAGAGCATATCAAAGAGCGGTTTTTTGCCATTGTATGACGAATATACCTTTGTGCAAGTATCGGCTTCTCTACAAAATAGTTCAAACGGTGCTTGTGTTTCGGTGTCGACTTTTGTGTCCGTAGGCTGTATAAAATAATAGCCAACACCAGTCGCATAAGTCCACATACCTACTTCTTGGTCTACCGCATTGCGATTTGAGTATCTTGCATACTTATTAAGGTATGTTATATCGTCAGTGTTGCTATCTTTTGTCTGTGCATATTTTATGGGATTGCCAAAAACATAACCTGTTTTCCAATCAACCATTGCCATAAGATGAGGTTCAAGCACAAGATTGTTTATGCTATCGTCATCATCGTGTATTCTCTTTTTCGTAAGAATTTTGTGTTGCAAACAATAAGTTTCGTAGTCGGCACGAATTTGTTTTGCATTTTCATTAAAAGCCTGCAAAATAGTAGGGAGATAGGGAACAACTTTCTCAATCGTCAATTCACTTGGTTTGATGGGAATTAAAATCTTCTTTACACCTGCCATATATCCTACTCTTTCCTATTAAAAATTAGTCGTGTTTCTCGACTTTCTCTACTTGGTATCTTATTTTTCTCTTGCAGTTGTCGCACCATACTATCAAGGGCAACTCCTTTAATGGTCTGTTAAAAATCACTTTCTCATCGTCAGCAACTTCAACATTCTCCAAAGTATGACTGCATATCGGACACTTTACAGTTTTCATTCCATCACACCTTTCTGTCAAGTTTTTTCGCTTTACACCCTATAATATAAGCCCCACCTTAAAAATTGTCAATAGGTTTTTCAAAAATATTCACAATTTTATACTTTCGATGTCCACTTTTAGATTTTCCACAAGTGGATTTACCCACAAGTGGTTTTCCCTAATGCTCTATTATGACAATATTCTATAAATACTATATATATTATTACTATATTGCCCAATCATTAGGGTTTGTAGTTTCATATATTATATATTCCCAACATACAACCTTTCCTTTTGAGTTTGTGTGTCTAACTCTTTGCAAATAGCCATTATCAATCAACTCTTGTATTGCAGTTCGTATTGATGTGATTTTTTCGCCTGTTTCTTTAACTAAAAAGTCGAGTGAAAAGTCCCAATCGCTTGGGTATGATAGCATAAAAGACAAAAGTCCCCTTGCTTTTAGTGAAATATTCTTGTCACGTACGGTGGAATTTACAATTTGCACAAAACTTTGGTGTTCTTTTTTTGCACCAACTTTCATAATATGTACCTCGCTCGTTCTCTTGTAATGGGGTAATGCCTTGCGAGGTACTTACAAGACAAACAGTTTCGAACCTGCTGTCCCCCATTGAGAACATTTTATTTGTACTTGAATTGTATCATTTTAATGTCATAAAGTCAAGGGTAAACGCATTATTTTAATTTTTACCATTGACAAAGCGCAAAAGCGGTGATACAATGCAAACGATGAACCTCTTGTGAGTATGGTTCATAGTATAAACCCCTTTCTGAAAGACTGTACCAAATTTTGTCCATATCCTCCCAACTGGTACAGTTTTTCTTTTTATCTCGCAAAGGTGATTAGTGGTGCTTGTTGCCCATAGGAATTGTTTATGAACGCACGTGAGTAGCCAGCGCAAGCGTCAGTCCAGTCATCGTGGTCGTTTTTTCGTTTATAAGAATACCCATACATTTCGTCCATAGCCATACCGAGTTGCGAACTTCTTGGGTACATACCAAACTTCGGGAACACCATTCTTGCCTTAATGTTGGCTTCTTCGCCTGCAATACGGTCATCTTTTTTCTCGTTATTGTAAATCTCGGTGATTTTGCAATTATAATACTCGTGTTCACGGAGCATTTTTGTAAGCAAAGTTGACAAGCCCTCGTTGATATTATTTTCTATTACAAGTTCTATTATATTATGTTGTATTATTTTAGCAACAATACTTTCATATATATCTTGCATCGGTCTTTGGTCGTAAATGCCGTCTATCACATAGTGCTTGTCTTGTATCTTTGAACCTATCACCATTGCACAAAAGTCATTGCCCTTGCGTTTTGTATCTATATAAGCATTATGGTATATACTTCTTTCTTTACTTCCTATAACAGGTAAATCTTCATATTGATTAAGATTATCCATAAAGAATGGGCAGTCTTGCGGGGACAACGGCTCTTGTTGGTTCATTGCCATAAAGACCGCATAGTTATCTTCACGCTCTTTTCTCGCTTTCTCGGTCGAAAATTCCGCAGGGTATGTACTCTCATCGGTTTCATAGTCCAACTTCGGCACACAAATAAACACAGATATGCCATTCTCCACAAACTCATTAGAGTGTGCAACTTTGGTATATTTATTCACTCTCGACTGTACTGCACCCGCTATGTTAAACTTCTTCTTCAAATATGACAAAATGTCAAACTGACTATAAGTAGTACCGCCTATAATCAATCTCGATGTCCTATTGCTATAAAAACGCTTGCTCCATACCGTTTCATAAGTGTAGATGTCCCTATCGTGCGCCGTGATTTTACCTGCATCTTCGGCTTGTGTTATATCATCAAGAAAGAAATACTTTGCACGCACACCACTGATTTTACTCTCTTTGCCAACGCACAAAAAGTTCACAGGCTTTTGCGAGCCACTTATCTTAAAAGTACCCTCGCTTTGCTTGCATATCTCAAAAATGTTATCTCTCTTGCCCCCGAACTGCGCATAGTAGGGGAACACCTTTGCATATCTCGCATCGCACATCAAGTCGGTTATTGTATCAAACGCACGCCCGCAGTTGTACTTGTTTCCGAACACCTTTATCACATCGTCATCTATGCACTGCCCGAATATCCACGCTATCAAGAAGTTATCACTCAAACTCTTGCCATAAGCCACAGGCAACTGTTTCTCAATAAAGTTCACATCTCCGTCAAGCACCATTTTGGTAGCATAATAATACCACCCCTTGAATATGTTTAGTGTCGGCTTCCACACTTTCTTCTCCCAATCACTCTCCATATACAAGCAAAAATGCTCAAAACTACGATAACTCGCCAATGCCATAAAGTTGTCGTACAAGTCCATATACTGCTGTATAACTCGCACATCTGCGTGTTTCCTTTTCAGCAACAAAGCAATCCTTGTTTCTATCGGCTTAATCGCTCCCAGCCACACAACTCGGTTTTTGTCCTTGCACCCTATTACATATCGCCCTATCAACAAACGAATACGCTTCTCATTCTCACTCGTCGGTATCGCACTCAATACATAATGCACGTCCTGTCGCAATGCTTCATACAATGTCCCATAAAGTGCAATCACACTCTCATCGTCCACCGTCCGCTTCGCACGCAACTCGTCCACCATCTTATACGCACGCTCTATCACCGCTCCATAACTCACTTCTGCCATCTTCGCACACTCCTCTTTGGGTTCTCCCACAATTTTAACACGCCCAAAATTTTTGTCAAGTGAGTGTTCGGGTAATTAACCGCCCCGCCCGTCCCGATTTTTTAGGGGTGGGGGTGGGTTATCACACAAAAACACCGCTATTTATTAGCATTTTAGCCGTTTTTATCCGTTCGGATGCGAACACTACAACAAAAAACAACAAAAAATGCCCACTATACACACGTTTTGCCCCTGTAAAGCGCATTTGCTTGACACCCCCAAAATTTCGCTTATTATTTTACTATACTATATCACTAATATATTATAAATTTACTTTGCACAATGCTATAAATACATATAAATACTTGATATATTGCTTTTAGTGCGTTTTAATCGCTTATTAACTTACTTTTAATATAAATTATCGTGTGTGCGTGTGTGTGCGTTTTTAGTGCGTTTTAATCGCTTGTGCGTGATTTGCTATATTATACACATATAACATATAAATGTATTATAATTATACACTTGTGCGAATAACTCAACAAAAAGTGCGATTGTGTCTATTTTTTAATTGCAAAATAATCGTTGACAATATCCCCGAAAAGTAGTATTTTTTACTTGCGAAAATGAAATATGCGAACAATTAAACAAAATACGTTACAATCTAAAAAACGGCGAAATATGGCATATATACGATGCCGAAGGATACGAAGATTATTTTATATTAGATGTTATCAAAAAATATAAAAATCGCATTTATAAAGTATCAATTTGACAAGCACACACACCGCCAGCGGGGGCGGACAAAATACCCGCAAATAAATAAAAAGGCGGTTTATTAACTATGGCAAAAGTACAACAATTTTACAACAAAAATCAATTTGTTATTGACACAAAAAAAGAAATAACTTTTCAATCTTACGACAGCACAATAGCAACAATCAACAAAAAAACGGGCGTTTTAACTTTCGGCGTAGATTGGGACTATTCACACACCACACGCAAACACTTATATTTATTCTTACAAGAATACGAATGGAATATTGAAAAAAATACTTATAGCAAGATTTTCTACGGCGGTTTTGATTATAGCAAGAATAAACGGGCATTTTTGCAAAATCTAATCGACAATAAAATAATCAAAGTAAAAAACATCTAAATTATTATAATATCACAATCAACGGACATAAAGGCAAACTATGAAAAATTATAAAAAAATTGTAACAATAAAAGACATTGACTATTTGCATAATAGCATTTACGGCAACCCAAAAATTAAAGTTTTAATGCAAGACGAAAACGGCGAATATTTGCAAGCCAAAACAGCGGATAACGCCGCTTGTGCGTATATATTCGGATATAGTAGCATCGGGCGCAAATATAAAATCGAATATCACTATACAAGAAACAACAATATAATAATAACAAGAGCAAAAGAGGCATAACAAAAGGGTTTTCGGGCGTATCCCTTAAAAAACGCCACGCCAGACGGCTCAAAGCCGATTAACAAAAAAGGGGTTTATAATCAATGAGTATTCAAGCATTTACACAACTACAAGAACAAGCGCAAGCTATCGGCATTTATACGGCGCGCGACTTGTTAGCATTTTATCAAAGGGAAAAGCGAAACGGGGAAACACTTTCCGACACCGTGCGCCGCTATTCTACCGCACTACAAAAAGCGACACAATGCGCCGAGCGTTTAATAATTGATTGTTGCGAAAATTGCGTTTACAATCAAATCTGCGACACTTACGCCGACATTATAGGCGATTAAAAAGGGGGTTTATATGATTATTAGATACGCAACAAAGCCGAACACCAACGGCAACACCTATCAAGCGGAAATCGACAACGAACAAAAGACAATAAAAGCGGGTTATTTTGTTTTCTGCGGTTTGCCTGACGTAAAAGCAACAAAAAAGCAAATAAACGATATAATATATCAATGCAAATTAAACAACTATAAAAGAATATAAAAAGGGGTGTAAAACACTATGAACAAATACCAACAAGCAAAAGAGAGAGCAAGACAAGCGGCAATCAACATACAATTGACATTTTCGGAAAACTCATATTTTATGAGCGATTTGGCGTATTTTTCGGCACACTTTGAGAAACTTGGCAAGCGATACGGGCTAATCAAAGAGTTTAAGGAAAACGGCATTATATAAGGGGGCATATTATGAAAACTATTGATTATAGCAAATACACAAAACAACAAATCATTGATATTCTGCACTTGCAAAGGGAAATAAAAGACTTTTCGGACAAATCATATCCGCAATATTTAGAGATATACCACGCCGAAAAAGACACCGACAAAGCAAAATATAAATATACGCTTGATAACTATTTTGACGGGGACAACGGTTTTACACTTGTTATTGAGCGATACAGCAAAACGGCGGGCGTTTATTCCGACACTTTCGGGACATTGATACCACGCAAGACAACAAAAAATATATGCTATAAGGGGGTAAAAAATGAACATATATAAACTATACTTTTCTACGGGTTATATTTGTATAACAACATTTGACGGGACGGAAGCACAAGCAAGGGCGCATTTTCTGCACAAGGTTTTCAACACTGCGGACAAGGGCGGCGGCGTTATGCTTGCAAGATGTATTAAGATTGAAAAATTGAGCGATTAAAGGAGCGAAGAAAGATGGGGCAATATAAAAGATTGACTGATAAAGACGGAGCAACAAGGGCTATGTCGCAATGGGCAGGGACTTTAAATGAACTTAAAATCTATCGTAGACTTGCGGAGTTAGAAGATAAAATCGAGAACGGGACACTCGTTCCGAAATATTCGGTTGTGAAGTCTGGCAACACATATTGCGCTTGTATGGTAGATACTAGCAAGTTGCTTGTGATTGACGAATACGAAACAAAAGCCGAAGCCGAAAAGAGATTAAACGATATTTTAGGAGATTAAAGGAGTAAAAGACTATGAAAATTATCAACGAAACGAATTTACAATATTTTGAATTTTGGGGAAACGCAAAAGAAACGGCAAAACGCATTGACGAAGAATTGGGCGCAAGCGGTTGGGACTTGTTGGATGCGATTTTAACAGACGCATACCCCGAAGGGATAGACGAAACGGAACTAAACGACATATTAGCATTTGAAGCAAACGATGTTTTTGAGTGGCTCGGCATTGATAACGGCAACGATTAAGGGGGCGCACAAAATGCAAATTGAAATGTACAAACTCAACGACATTGCGCAAGCGATTAGCGATTTAGGCGCACCGTGTACGGGCGTGTCTTACGATATAACACCGAACACAATTATATATCACTTTAATTTACTATCGATAAAAGACTTGCCGAAAATTAAAAAGATTGCGGGCTTGCTTTCTGCGGTCGTTCACGAACAAGTCGAACAAGCAACAAGCAACAAAGGACATTTTGCGCTTGTCTTTCTACGCTCGGAGCGTGCAACAATCGACTTTACACAAGCCTATTTTGCGGCGTGCTTAAAGCCGTTAGAAGCGATTATCGGAGTAAACAACAACGGACAATATATTAAACTATCCGTTGACGACATGGTGTCTGCGCTTTGCGTGGGTACATCGGGGAGCGGCAAATCAACCTTTCTACACACTTTTATAAATTCGCTTTGCTGTTCAACAAGCGTTGACAAACTCGGCTTTGTGCTTATCGACTGCAAGCGTTCCGAACTCGTGCGATATGATTTGAAAAACGCACATCTGCTTTGTAAAACTTGCACCACACCAAAGACGGCAAACGGCTATCTGCGCTCGATTGTAAACATAATGCAAGATAGATATAAACAAATGGAGCAACGGGGCATAAACACTTGCCCTGACGACTTTAAGCGCATTGTTATTATCGTGGACGAACTTGCCGAACTTATGCTTTCTGCGGACAAGACGGAAGCACAAGACACAAAAACGATGTTGATAAGGCTTTGCCAACTCGGACGTGCCTGCGGTATACATTGCTTGCTTTGCACACAATCCCCCCGTGTTGCTGTCGTTGACGGTATGATACAAACAAACACGCCGACAAAATTCGCTTTGCGTACGTCAAACGCCCGTGAGAGTGTGATTGCAATAGGTCACGGCGGTTGTGAAAACTTGCTCGGACGTGGTGATATGCTTTACAAGCCTGCGGACGATGTGCGGGAAATTCGCTTGCAAGTACCGTATATCTCGGCGGAAACAATCAACACAATTTATAAAAATTTGCCGCCACGCAAATGGGAAGAACCGAAAAAAGACCTGCCAAAGAAAAAACCGACACTTTCGGAGCGTGTAAAAGCATTTTTCTTGGACAAGCCTATAACAACGCAAGATTGCATCGACTATGATTTAATGGACTAAACAAACCCCTTTACCCCTGCCGACTTTGGTGGGGGTTTTCTTTTGTCGTTTTGCCTTGACTACGTGAAATCGATTTTAAGGCGGTGTAAACTTTATTCTCGATAACTTATTCGATTTTATGCCTATCGTGCGATTTTGCCCTATCTCGTGCGATATTTTGCCCAACTAAAAGAGAAAAGACACCTGCGTTTTGCAAGTGCCTTTTATTTTTTTGCCCTTTACAAGAATTTTTTACACTTAAACACGGCTTGACGGCTTACACCGTGCTTTCGTGCGATTGCTGATAAAGTCATCGTGCCTTGTTGCAAGTCGCTTATAATGGCTTGTGTGCGGCTTTGTGGGTGTGGGTGTTGCTTTCCTATTCTTGTATACCTATATACACTATAAATAGATACACCAATGCGATGTGCGTATTGTTGTGCGGTTTCGTGGCTTTCGGGTGGGTTGCTCAAAATTATGGCTTTCTGCCCCGTGACTTGTCTTTGCCTTTCTGCCCCTGCCCTGCGCTGTTCCGTGATAATCTCTTGCAAGGCGGTGGACGATATGGGCAACAAAATCTTTATTTCTGCCGCCGTAAAGCCGTTCAAAAAATATTGCCGTGCCTGTTCTATCATTTCTGCGTTCTCGTTTTCTGTCATCTCAACACCTCCCAAAAATCGGCATTTCCAAACTTTCTATTTCTGCATACTTTGACAATACATAATATGCACAACATAAACATAAGATTATTGCTATTAAAGATAATATCTTGCGTAAAATCTTCATTTCTGCTCTCTTTTTCTGCACTCATCGCAGACTTCATTCCCTTTTGTGATTTCGGGATAGAAACAATATTCTTCATTACACTTATGTACTATATATGTTGTACTTGCTTCTCTTTTGCACTCGGTAGCAATGCACTTGTTGCCGTGGATGTACTTGCAGTTACTTGGACAACCTGTCGTTATTTCCATTCTTTAATTCTCCTTATTTGGTCGTGGTATTACGATTGTCCCACAATTTATATCGTCATCAAGTTTGTGTCTTTTACACGGGTTTGCTTCTTCATCGAGCCATTTTTTAACTGCATTAAAAGCGTCCTCTTGATTACTATAAAGTTTATTATTGAATACATACACTGTTTGGTACTTCCCCGAGTGCAGTTCTTCCATTGTTCGATAGTAGTGGCGGCACTCAATAAGTCGCTCTGCTATCATCATATCGCCTATATTTGACAATATTTTTTCTCTATTCGTCATTTTTTCTCTCCTTTCAGTTCTCTCAACTTTGCTTCGGCTTTGGTTGCAAACCATTTTGTACCACAATCTTCTATCCAAAATTTCCAACGTGCAAAATCGCTTGTTCGTTCTGCCCATATAACTCCTGTGGGATGTGCTCTATCAAAACAAATGCTTTCTATTTTCCATTCTTGAATAGGCATACCCTCAATGACTTCATACATTACATCTCCAACCTTACAAGGCAACTCCACGAGCGTTCCGTTCTCGATTTTCTCTTCGAGTTCTCCAAGCCTTTTTACCGCCATTGAATAAGCAAAGAAAGCGTCATAATCGCCAAACTCGCCTATTTTATGCTTAAAATCTTTTAGGTCATACTTGAAACATCCAATGTTATCTCGTATTGTCAATCTCTTATATTCCATAATCACAATTCCTCCACATAAAACCAACTATGTGGCGGTCTTTCAACCATATACGACGGTCTTTTCCCCATAGGGGTGAAAAACTCGCCCAACTCTTTCGGATTGCCGTATATTTTCAAGTCGGAGATGTGCCAAAAATAAAGAGATTTATTCTTCCCGTATTTTTGGAGTTCTTCTTCACTTAAACAAGTTGCCGCCGTATCGACAACATACCCATAATAGAATTTGGCTGTTGCGGGGTTATAGTCAGGTACAATCTCATCTATCTTGTCAATTATACACTCACCAACGACCTTACCTTGCCACGAGCATAAACTATCTTTTACGAATATGTTTTCGTCGAATTTCCCAAAACTATGGTCATCGCTGAATATCCACTCGCCTTTCTTGAATATCGTTTGCAATTGCGCTTTCTTTGTCGCATAGATATAGCATTTGAACGGCATCTCGCATTTCGGCACGGTCTTAGACACGAGTATGGTACAATTGCCATTTGCGACTTTTTCACAAATTCGGGGCGATACCGATTTCATTACTGCTTTCATTTCAGCCCACCTCCAAAAAGCCAAATAAAGCCGAGAAAACTCAATATTGATACTATAAGTGCCATAATGTTCATTGTTCTTTTACCTCCGCTTGTTTCTATTGTTCTTTCAACTCCTTTCCATATTTGCAAGCCACTTCGCAAGAACCGCTTGGCAAAACTCGTCCGACATATATTCGGTGTCTTTTCGCCATTTGCCCGTCTTTTCGTTGTATGTGATGTTCAAGTTGCCATAACCTATTTCTTTCGCAACCCATTCTATGTTGAGTGCGTATGTGTCGGGGTAATGGTCGTTGCACTTATACATCTCGCCCGTTGCCTCTATGATTTCGTATTTTTTATTCATCTTTCACTCCCATATACTCTCGGTATTTCTATCCGTTGTCGTGATGCCAAGTCACCTTGTGCGATATAAACATCAACTGCATTATCATCGGGTGTGAATATAGGCTTGACCACTATCCTGTTCTTTCGAATAATCTCACTCCCACCGACCATTCTAATTGCCATTGCAATCATATCTTCAACTTCGCTTGCTGTAAAAAGTTTGATTTTGCGCTTTTCTTCTTTTTTCTGCCTTTGTGGCACTATTATCGGTCCTGGTACATATATCATTGTTCTTTCACCTCCGCTTGCTTGCATTGTTCACATTTATAATACATCGTTTCGTCTTTGGATACCCCATTGCAAGTTATTGCAGAGAAGCCAACTTCTTCATTAAAAAGGTCGCATACATAACTAACACAAATCGGGCTATAATGAGGGATTGCGTGTTTGCAAAACTCACAATTCTCGGGCACTTCGATTTCAACCTTTATCTTCGGCATCTTGCACCTCCTTTAACATTTTGTCAACTTCACGGCAATTATCGATTATCTCTCGTATGGACATCACTGCAAACGTCATAAAAACCGAAACACTGATTATACATACTACAATATAAGCAATGAGTGACAATTCACCGCTTGTTGCAAGCCCAATTGATGCAGTTATAAGACCTACAATATAACACAAGACTAAAAACATATTAAACAGCACCCCAAATATGTTCTTTACAATGTTACTTATCATTTTCTACCTCCGCCATGAGTTCGTCTATCTCCATATATATCTCCTCTATTGTAAAAGAACCATCTGCAATGTGAGATTGTATAAGTTGCTTGCTATTGGATATATTTGCCCATAGTTTGCCCAATATCTCAATTTTGGCTTGTTTGATTTCTTCTTTTAATTTTTTATTTTCTTTTCTCAACGCGGCATTGTGTCGCAAGTTCGAGTTATTTTCCGTAACAAGCCTTTCGTTTTCGTCGGAGAGTTTTTGCCAAGCATCGCATTGAATAGCATTTTGTTGCTCCAATCGCTCAATCTCGGCTTTGTACTCGGAGATGTCGCCGTAACCTGCCTCGTGGAGTGCTTCTATAATATCTTCGCATTGTCTGCAGGATTTCGCCATATAGCTTCTATCGATTGCAGAACATTGAAATTTATCGCATAATGTTTTTAGCATTTTTTCAACTTGTTCTTGTTCAGTTTTCATATATCCTCCTCGTTTTCTTTGGTCTTGATAAAGTGTAATTTCGTTTCATATCTCGAATAATCATTCGTTTTAATTTTGGGCTTTTTACTTCTCGCCTCTCAACCAAAATCTCTACAATTTCGGTTTGTTGCTTGATTGCAGATAGCGTTTTATAATGTCCGTGTGTTTTCATCGTTAATATCCTCCGTTTCTGTTGTGAGTGCATACAAATCGTCACTTCCTTTGTTCAAGTGTATGCAGGCTTTGACCTCGGCATCGATAATGTCCCACGCAAACTCTTGTCCTATCTTTTCGTTTGTTTGCATATCGTAAATATCATAATATTTCATATATACCCCCTTTATTGATTTATAATCTTGCAGACTGTGGATTTTGCATAGTGCATTTTGTCTGCGATTGCTTGCATTGAAAGTCCTTGCTTGCGGAGTGCGATGATTTCCTGCTTTTTGTCTGTTGGCACTTCGTCAAATCGTGACACTTTTTCACCCCTTGCCTTACAACTTTCTTCAATTCTGCTCTTTTCATAGTTACCTCATTGCATAGTGTCAAGCACTTATGCTTGATGCGTTTAGTGCATTACCCTTCGTTCGCATATAGAATACTATATAAACCTTAAGATAACCTTTATATAACCTTAATATTACCTTAAGATTACCTTAAGATAACCTTAATTTGTAACACGGACTTATGACAATGGTTGTACAAGCCGAAGGGGAACGGAGGCGTTGTACAACTATTATTATACAC
>ERZ824978.492-NODE-492-length-57310-cov-5.236381_pt1 | contig 57310 bp, 55 predicted proteins | sample MGYA00519860_ERZ824978 | MGnify/ENA primary metagenome ERZ824978 (study PRJEB31778, sample SAMEA3449184) | human gut metagenome | biome: human gut; feature: human-associated habitat; material: faeces | place: United Kingdom | collected 2010/2012 ... | reverse complement strand
GTCAGGTCATCCAGGCGGGTGGAAAGACCTGGGACAAGCTCCCCGATCTGCGGCCGGGGGACGTGTGCGTGTGGGATAGTAACCTGGCGATCTACGCCGGTAACGGTAAGTGGTATGATGCTGGCGGGCCGTTCCGGTCGAATACCAAGGATGGGCGCTATACCAACATCGGCCCCATCGCGCCGTACTACGACCGGACAGAGCCGGTCTGTCATCTGGTGCGGGGAAAGGCATAAGCAGACAAGGCGCTGTGACAGCTGTCACAGCGCCTATTTTTCATGCCGATACAGCCCCCGCCGCTGACACGTCCATGTAAGGACAGAAGGGAAATCAGCGGAAACGGGAGACCGTTGGATGTTTAACACTTTTGTAATTTCTTCTATCGGGAAGTGTGTTATAGTTGAAATGATCGAATGTTATGTTCCCATTGCGGAACCATCCCAGAGAGGTGAATCCCTGTGAATGAAGTGAAAAAACCAAAGAAGCCATTGATCTATTACTATGGCATCGTCCTGGTGGCGCTTCTGCTGTTCAACTTCCTGGCTGTGCCCTGGCTGAGCCAGAGGCAGGTGAAGGAAGTGGATTATGGCACCTTTATGACCATGACCGAGGAGAAACAGGTCGGCAAGGTGGAGGTGCAGGACAATCAGATTCTGTTCACCGACAAGGAGGAGAAACAGGTCTACAAGACCGGCCTCATGACCGACCCGGATTTGGTCAACCGGCTCAAGGCGTCTGGGGCGGAGTTCTCCAGCGAGATCCAGGAACAGATGTCTCCCGTGCTGCCCTTCCTGCTGACCTGGCTGGTGCCCATCCTGTTCTTTGTGGGCATCGGGCAGTTGATGAGCAAGCGGATGATGAGCAAGTTCAACGGCCCCAACTCCATGCTCTTTGGCGGGAAGAACTCCGGCGCCAAGGTCTATGTGAAATCCTCTGGCGGCATCAAATTTGTCGATGTGGCCGGAGAGGACGAGGCCAAGGAGAACCTGGCGGAGATCGTGGACTACCTCCACGACCCCGGCAAATACCAGCACATCGGCGCCCATATGCCCAAGGGCGTCCTGCTGGTTGGCCCTCCGGGCACCGGCAAAACCATGCTGGCCAAGGCGGTGGCAGGCGAGTCCAACGTGCCCTTCTTCTCTATGTCCGGTTCGGAGTTCGTGGAGATGTTCGTGGGCATGGGCGCATCCAAAGTCCGTGAACTGTTCTCCCAGGCCAAGGAGAAAGCCCCCTGCATCGTGTTCATCGACGAGATCGACGCCATCGGCAAGAAGCGGGACGGTCAGTTGGGCGGCAACGATGAACGGGAGCAGACACTGAACCAGCTGCTGACCGAGATGGACGGCTTTGAGGACAACACCGGCGTCATCATCCTGGCCGCCACCAACCGCCCTGAATCTCTGGATCCGGCGCTGACCCGCCCAGGCCGGTTCGACCGGCGGGTGCCGGTGGAGCTGCCTGACCTGAAGGGGCGCGAGGCCATTTTGAAGGTACACGCCAAGAAGGTCAAGTTGGCGGACGATGTGGACTTCCAGAAGATCGCCCGCATGGCCTCCGGTGCCAGCGGTGCAGAATTGGCGAACATCGTCAATGAAGCTGCCCTCCGTGCCGTCCGAGATGGCCGGAAGTGTGCCACCCAGTCTGACTTGGAGGAGAGCATTGAGGTGGTCATCGCCGGCTACCAGAAAAAGAACGCCATCCTCACCGACCAGGAGAAGTGGACGGTGGCCTATCACGAGATCGGCCACGCCCTGGTGGCCGCCAAGCAGAGCCACTCCGCTCCGGTGCAGAAAATCACCATCATCCCCCGCACCTCTGGCGCATTGGGCTACACCATGCAGGTGGAGGAAGGGAACCACTACCTGATGACCAAGGAGGAGATCGAGAACAAGATCGCCACACTCACCGGCGGTCGGGCAGCGGAGGAGGTCATGTTCGGCACCACTTCCACTGGCGCATCCAATGACATTGAGCAGGCCACCAAGCTGGCTCGTGCCATGATCACCCGCTATGGTATGAGCAAGGACTTCGATATGGTGGCTCTGGAAACGGTGAACAACCAGTACCTGGGCGGTGACGCCTCCCTGGCCTGTTCCGCAGAGACCCAGGCGGAGATCGACCGGCAGGTGGTGTCCCTGGTGAAGAACCAGCACCAGAAGGCCATCCAAATTCTGATGGACAATCGAGAGAAGCTGGACGAACTGGCACGTTACCTGTATCAGAAGGAGACCATCACTGGCGAAGAATTCATGCAGATTTTGGAACCGTCCACAAAATAAACCAAACAACCCCCGCACGCAATGGCTTCCATTGCGTGCGGGGGTTTTCTGTCTCAAGACGCCTTTGCCGCCTGTAGATATTCCTCCAAGCACTGCCCGCTTTCCCGCAGCGCCTGAGCCGTCTCCACCCCCACATAGCGGTAGTGCCACGGCTCGTAGATGATGCCGGTCAGGTCGCTCTTTCCGTTGGGGTAGCGGAGGATGAAGCCATATTCCCAGCAGTGCTCCATCAGCCATTGCTGCACCGGCGTGGATTCCTGCTGTTCGTCCAGATGCTGATAGCTGGCGTCCACAATGTCCACCGCCAGACCCAGCTCATGCTCACTGGTGCCGGGACGTGCCACCACTGTGGCGGCCTTTTGGTCGGCTTCCTCTGCATCGTATCCGGCGGCCATGAGCCGCTGGACTTTATTGGCGAACAGGGCTTCCTGCTTGTTGTGGGGACGGTAGGAGGAGCAGATGACCGGCTGATGTCCCGCCGCTCGACAGGCGTCCATCATGGCTTGCAGGGCAGGGTAGCAGCGCTGGTCGATGGCTTGTCCGCCCCGCAGTTGGGTCACCGTGATGGTGTGGCCGGCGGGGAGGGGCGTCCAGGGGTTGACCAGGGTTAGGTTCCAGTCAGACGTGGGGATAGTGGCGGCGTTGGTAACCGCCAGCTGGTTGCCCTCATGGGCGGAGGAGGGGATATGGCTCAGGGAGAGAAGGAGAAAGAGGACGGCAGCGCCAAGCAGGCTGCCCAGCAATTTGAATGCCCAGTGGGGCAGGTCGTGGAACATGAAAAAACACCTCGCTGTGAAATGATACCGTTAGGATACCAGCCTTGTCCCACCAAACGGCAACCGTTTGGCATCAAAACGGCATCAATTTTCCGAACAGTTAAAGGCAATGTGACCCCAGGTGAGGGTCAGAGGCAGCAGCACTGTGTCGCTGCCGGAAAAACGCAGGCGCATCTCGTAGATCCTTTCACCCGTCTCCTTGGCCAGCCCCAGCTCCTCGCAGTTGAGCACCTCGATGCCGTCCGGCTCATAGTATTTGGTGAAAAAGAGCACCAGATTGGAGCGCAGCAGGCTGTCGAAATCCGTCTGCTGGGTCTGATCTGCGTGCTTTTTCGCGTACTCCTCAAAACTGCCAGTACAGTAGTAGTCCAGCGTCAGCAGCTTACCGGAACGGTCGTCCAGGATGCAGCGGATGCTGCCGTCCTGGGTGGAGAAGGAGCAGTCCCAGAGGATAGCGGAGAAGCCGGAGGCCAGGGCGGAGGGATCCAGAGCGGCTTCCGCCGTGGCAGCGTCAGCCACCATTCCAGCGGCGGCCTGGATGGACATGGCGCCGCGCTCACCGGTGGAGACGGTGAGCAGGGGCGTGGCAGTGAACTGGGTGAGCTTGTCCAGGTTCAACATATTCTCATCGCATTGGTTCAGCAGCGTCAATGCCTCCACGGCCAGGGATTTGATCTCTTTTTTGCTCCGCTGAGCTTGCTTTGTCTCCAAGGTCACGTTGTTGTTGAGGTTTTGTGCCAGCAACAGACTCTGGGACAGCTGAGAGGTGGATTTCACCTGGAAAGGCTGGGTGAGATATTGCTCTGATGCCTGGTCAAACCGATGGTCTTGATAGGCAAATACCGCCTTGGGCAGTAAGAACCCGCCGGCCACCAGCAGGGCGGTGCCCAGGGCGCAAAGAATGGTGCGTTTCCAGTTCATGGGCGAGCTCCTTTCAAGGTCACCAGTGCGGTAGTGCCAATGTTGGGGGTGCTGTCGAAGCGGATGGAGCCATTGTGGAGGGCGGCGATCTTGGCGCACAGGGTCAGCCCCAGCCCTGCGCCTCCCTGCTGACGGGAACGGCTCTTGTCCACCCGATAAAAGGCTTCGGTCAAGTGGTTCAGGGCGTCAGGCGGCACGCCGCGGCCGTTGTCCTGCACGGTCAGTATACATCCGTCCTCTGTAAAGGTTCCGTTCACCCAGATGTCTCCGCCATGATCCAACGCTTTCCGAGCGTTATCCAGCAGATTGAGCAGCAGGGAATGGATCAGATCACCTTCCAGGCAGCAGACACCAGGCGGACAGCAGGCGTGCAGGCGGATGCCCGCCTGAGCGTACTGGGGACGCAGAGGAACCACCAGGTCGGTGATAAGCTCCTGGAGGGATACGGGCGTTCGGGTTAGGCTGCCGTTCTCCAGGGAGAAAATGTTCAATAGCGTCAGGGACAATCGCTCCAACCGCCGCCCTTCCGAAAAGATATAGTTCACGGCGTCCCGTTGTTCTTCCGCAGACAAGGGCTGGCTGCGCAGCAGGTCGGCGTAGCCAATGATGGAGGTCATGGGGGTCTTTAGCTCATGGGTGAAGCTGCCTACGAATTGCTCCTGCCGCTCCATGGATGCTTGCAATTCCTCCACGCTGGTCTCCACCCGCTCTGCCATGGAGTCAAAGTCCTGGGCCAGCAGACCGATTTCGTCTCCGGTCTTTAGCCCAACACGGTAGTCCCAGTGCCCTGCGGCGATCTCTCGGGCGGCCTGGGACAGCCGTCCCAGAGGACGGGTGAGCAGATAGGCGATGGTGTAGGACAGAAGGGCGCAGATGACCGCCATGACGGCAAAGATCCAGTAAAAGGTGATCTGCTGTCGGGTGCGGATGTCATAGAGGTGGGATAGGTCGATGGCAACGGTGAGATATACCGTGTCGCTGCCTACCGAGAAGCCTTGGGAGAGCTGGATGTACCGCTTCCCCTGGTCATCCATGAGATGGGTCAGAGCGCAGTAGGAGTCCTTGGGGGGCACCTCCGGCGGGGAGAGGACAGAAGCGGCAGAGCCAGTGGAATAATAGGTCTTGCCCTGACTGGTCAGCAGCACCCCAGCCCAACGGCTCCCCTGTTGGGGGATGATCTGCGCCAGGGTGTCAGAGAACTCCGTGGCGCTAATCCAGGGCTGGATACTGCCCACTGCCTGGAGGGTGTTGAGCAGGAGCTGATAGGATTCTTTTGCGTTGGCCTGCTCCCGATCCAAGGAAGCCTGGAAGGAACAGGAGATGAGGGCACAGCTGCCGAAGCTGAACAACAGCGTCATCAGGCAGATCATGCAAACGGTCACCTTCACGCGGAATTTCATTCCGTCACCTCCAGCCGATACCCTACCTTGGGGATGGCGCGCAGATGTCCCTCCCAGCCCACCTTCTTCCGCAGGCGCTGGACGTGAAGATCCACGGTCTTGCTCTCAAAGTTGAACTCGCCGCCCCACACCCGCCGGTAGATAGTCTCTCGGTACAAGGCGATGTTGGGGTTCCGAGCAAAGAGCAGCAGCAGGTCGTATTCCTTTCGGGTCAGAGGGATCTCCACTTCGTCCCGCCGCACCTGCATGGAGCGTGGGTCGATCTCCAGTCCGGCGATGGTCATGGGCTGGTCGTTCTTGTGGTAGCGGCGCAGCACCACATCCACCCGAGCCAGCAGCTCCAGCACCTCAAAGGGCTTTACGATATAATCCTCTGCCCCCAGCCGAAGCCCCTTCACCCGATCTTGAACGGCGTTCTTGGCGGTGAGGAAGATCACTGGGATCTCGTAGGGGCGGATATATTCTAATAAGGTGAATCCGTCCACCTCCGGCAGCATCACGTCCAGTAAAATGAGATCATAGCTCTGGGCGGCGATCTGGTCGGCAGCGGCACCGCCGTTGTAGACGCAGTCGCAGGTGTATCCAGCCTTGGACAGGCTCAGCCGGATGAGGTTGGCAATGGGCAGCTCATCCTCTACGATCAAAATACGAATCAAAACGCGCTCCCTCCTTTTCTGCCCAGCATACTGCGGCGTGGCATCAAAATGCCATCATTTATTGTAAAGGACTTGCACGAAAAGCACAAGTACGCTATCATTTTACTTACATTTAACATGACGAATCAAAAATTGTGGACTATAATAAGGGCCGTATAAGGAGGGATTCCTTTGATTTATTTGGTAGAGGATGACACCAATATCCGAGAATTGGTGACGTATACATTGAATCACAGCGGCCTGGATGCTACCGGCTTTGAGCGGCCGTCCCAGTTTTGGAAGGCAATGGAGCAAAAACTGCCTGACCTGGTGCTGCTGGATATTATGCTGCCTGAGGAGGACGGCCTGAGCATTTTGCGTCGGCTTCGGGCGGCGCCGGCCACGGCTTCCATCCCCATCCTGCTGGTTTCCGCCAAGAACAGCGAGTACGACAAAGTGATGGGGCTGGACAATGGGGCAGACGACTATCTGGCCAAGCCCTTCGGCATGATGGAGCTGGTGGCCAGAACAAAGGCTCTGCTGCGCCGCACCACAAAGCGGACGGCAGGGGAGGAGTTCCGGCTGGGGATGCTGTATGTGTCCCTGTCCAAGCACTTGGTGATGGTGGAAGGGGAGGAAGTGACCCTGACCAACAAGGAGTTCTCCCTGCTCACCTGTCTGCTGCAAAACCAAGGACGGGTGCTCACGCGGGATCAGCTGCTCAATGACATCTGGGGCTACTCCTTTGACGGGGAGAACCGGACGGTGGACGTCCACATCCGGACGCTGCGGCATAAATTAGGGGACGCAGGACGGCTCATCAAGACCGTTCGCGGCGTCGGTTATAAGATTGGAGGGGAGCCAAGTGAGGGGGAAACTGTTTAAGCATATGTTCCTGGTGGCCATGTCCGTGTTCGTGGCCTGTACGGCTCTGTTCATGTGGTCGCTGTATAGCTATTTCACCGAGGCGCGCCAGAGCGAACAGCGGGAAGAAACAGCCTATGCAGCGGCTGCCGTAGAGGAGGGGGGCAAGACCTTTCTCCAGACCAAGCTGCCCAAAGACAGCGCCAACCGCATCACCTGGATCGACCGAGACGGAACTGTATTGTTCGACAGCGTGGCCAAGGCGGAGGATATGGAGAACCATGCCGACCGCGATGAGGTGAAACAGGCCATGGAGACTGGCGAGGGGGAGAGCACCCGTTATTCCAGCACCCTCTCCCGCAAGACTACCAACTACGCCCTGCGCCTGGACGATGGCACCATCTTGCGCCTGTCTGGCACCCAGTACACGGTGGTGTCCCTGCTGGTCAGCCAATTCCAGGTGTTGGTAGCTGTGCTGGTGCTGGCGGTGGGGTTGTCCGCCTTTTTGGCTTATCGGGTGTCTGAGAGTATCATCGAACCCATCAACCGCATCAGCCTGGAGAATCCAGACGAGCGGGACGTGTATCCGGAGCTGCGCCCCTTGGTGCGGCGCATCGGCGGACAGAACAAGCAGATCCAGTACCAGATGGAGGCGCTGCGTCAAGCGCACAAGCAGCAGGACGAGCTGCGCCGAGAGTTCACCGCCAACGTGTCTCACGAGCTGAAAACGCCCCTGACCTCCATCTCCGGCTATGCTGAGATCATCCGAGAAGGGGTGGCACAGCCGGAGGATGTGAAGGGCTTTGCCGGCAAGATTTACGATGAAGCCCACCGGCTTATGGCATTGGTGGAGGACATCATCCGCCTGTCCCAGCTGGAAAGTCGGGAAGTGGCCTATGAGAAGGAGCAGGTGGAGCTGCTGGGCATCTGCAAGCGGGTCATCGCCCGCCTGGAACACGCCGCCCAGCGGCGGGGCATCACCTTCCATCTGGCCGGAACGGCAGGGAAATTCTGGGGAGTGGATCAGGTGGTGGATGAGATCGTCTACAACCTGTGTGACAACGCCATCAAATACAACAAGGAGAACGGCCAGGTTACCGTACTGGTTTCCGAGACCCAAGAACAGGTGGTCTTGACCGTGGAGGACACCGGCATTGGCATCCCGTCAGAGGAGGTCGAGCGGATTTTTGAGCGCTTCTATCGGGTGGATAAGAGCCACTCCCGCGCCATCGGCGGCACCGGACTGGGGCTTTCCATTGTCAAACACGGGGCGGCCTATCACAAGGCCAAGATCGAAGTGAACAGCACCGTGGGGGAAGGAACGGCGATTTCGGTGATTTTTCCCAAAAGCTAAAAAGATGGTACAGCAGTTCTGGCTTCCTCCTTGCCGGAACCACTGGCGGAAAAAAGCGGCGTACACGCCGCTTTTTTCGCTTTTCAGCGCTGCGCAGGGTGCGGTTGACTGCAAAGACTGGGAGAAGGCGTACAAAGAGCGATTTAACATAGATTTAACATGACTCGATTTTTGATTTAACATAGGAATGGTAAAATGAACAAGCTGTGATGCAGCGAAAATAATGTTAAAACCATGTAAAATCGCATTAGAATGTAAAAAGTATGTAAAATCGTCTCAAAGGAGTGGCATCCCCCATGAATATCTTCTCTGTCATCACCCTCATCGGCGGTCTGGCCTTCTTCCTGTTCGGTATGAACGTCATGTCCGGCAGCTTGGAAAAGATGGCCGGCGGCAAGCTGGAGCTCCTGCTGAAAAAGATGACCGCAAACCCCATCATCAGCTTGGTCATGGGCGCCGTCATCACCATCGCCATCCAGTCCTCCTCCGCCACCACTGTTATGATGGTGGGTCTGGTCAACTCCGGCATCATGGATTTCGCACAGACCCTCCATATCATCTTCGGCGCCAACATCGGCACCACCTTGACCTCGTGGATCTTGAGTCTATCCGGCATTGAGAGTGACGCTGTCTGGATGCAGATGCTGAAGCCGGAGAATTTTGCGCCCCTGTTTGCCATGGTGGGCATTGTTATGACCATGGTCTGCAAGAGCGACAAAAAGCGCAGCATCGGCACGGTGCTGGTGGGCTTTGCTGTCCTCATTTTTGGTATGAATTTGATGGGAGAGGCCGTCAGTCCCCTGGCCGATTCTCCGGCCTTTGCTCAGCTCATGACCAAATTCAACCAGCCGCTTATCGGTCTGGCAGTCGGCACCGTGGTCACCGGCATCATCCAAAGCTCTGCCGCCTCCGTGGGGATGCTCCAGGCACTCTCTCTCACCGGCAGCATTTCCTACGCCATGGCCATCCCCATCATCATGGGGCAGAACATCGGCACTTGCGTCACTGCCATGATCTCCAGCATTGGAACCAACACCCAAGCCAAGCGGGTGGCGGTGATGCACATCTCGGTGAACGTCCTGGGTACGCTCATCTGGCTGCCTCTGCTGACCCTGACCAACGCCATTTTCCACTTTGCCTTTATGGATTGGGCTGTCTCTCCCGTCACCATCGCCATGCTCCATTCTGTATTTAACATCCTCACCACCCTGGTTCTCATGCCCTTCAGCAAATATCTGCTGAAACTGGCTGTGTGGGTAGTCAAGGAAAAGGGCACCGCAGTGCCCGGTGAGGAGCTGGATGCTGTGCCCTTTTTGGACGAACGCCTGCTGAGCACTCCCTCGGTGGCTATCCAGGAATGCAATAGCCAGACCTGCAAGATGCTGGAGCTGGCGCGGGAGAACATCCGGTTGGCAGTGCAGCAATTTTCTCACTACAGCGACAGTGACCAACTGCTGGTGCTGCAAACGGAGGAGGAGATCGACGCCTTTGAAGACCGCCTGAGCACCTATCTGGTCAAGCTCTCCGCCCAGGCTCTGTCACAGAACGACTCTCATGTGATCTCCAAAATGCTCCACGCCATTGGGGACTTTGAACGATTGGGGGATCACGCCGTGAACCTGAACAAGGTAGCCAAGGAGATCCACGACAAGGGCTTGTCCTTCACCCAAGAGGCACAGGCGGAGCTGAATACCCTCCTCCAAGCTATCGATGAGATCTTGACCATGACGGTAACGGCCTATGAGCGCAACGACACAGATCTAGCCGCTCGGGTGGAGCCGCTGGAGGAGGTCATCGACCAACTCATTGCCAAGATGAAGGATCAGCACATCCGGCGCCTTCAGCAGGGTGCGTGTACCATTGAGAAAGGGTTCATCTTCTCTGACATTTTGAATAACTGTGAGCGCATTTCTGACCACTGTTCGAACATTGCCGTGGCGGTCATCGAGGTAGAACACGACAGCTTCGATGCCCACCGGTATTTGCAGGGAGTCAAGTATGGGAACCACGAGTTCAACCTGATTTTCCAGGAGTATGCTGCCAAATATGCTATGTAAAGAGAATCAGCCGTGGCAAACGCCACGGCTGATTCTCTTTATAAAAGTCTCACAGAGTTCCGGCAGGATGCCGGAAAAAATACTGCTCAAGCTGGTAGGTGCCGCAGCGTAAGCTCCATCTGCTTTGCAGGTGGAGAACCTACCGGAGGAGTGAGTGCATACACCAGCCTGTAAACTCACCCAAATGCTTGTGTTTGGGCGAATCTTTATACTTGGAGCAGATAGATAAAGTAAGCTGCATAAGCGGCCAGCATCAGAATGCCTGTCGGCTTCGTCAGCTTTTTGCTCCGCGCCACACAGACCAGCAGCAGCACACCCACCAGCACAGCTACGATGGTGTCCACGGTGAATCGGGCGGCGAAGGGGACGGGGGTGATGAGGGCGGTGGTGCCCAGGACAAAGAGGATATTGAAAATGTTGCTGCCCACGATGTTGCCGATGGCGATGTCGGCGTTGCCCTTCCGGGCGGCGGTGAGCGAGGAGAACAGCTCAGGCAGAGAGGTGCCCAAGGCCACGATGGTCAGGCCAATGAACCGTTCACTCATGCCAAAATACCGTGCCAGCGCGGTGGCGGCGTCTACGGTCACGTCACTGCCCCAGACGATGAGCACCAGGCCGATGATGCTCAGCACCAGCAGCATCCACAGGGGGCGGGAGGATGCTTCCTCAGGAGGCGTCTCCTTGTTCTTTTTAGCCATTCGGAACAGATAGCCCAGATAGAGCAGGAAAGCAGCCCAAAGCCCTACGCCTTCCCAGAATGTGATCTCATTGCCCGTCCAGCCAAAGAGGAGCAGCAGCAGGGAAATGGCAATCATATAGGGGAGCTCAATGCGGATGGTGGACTTGGCCACGGAAAGCGTGGCCACGCAGGCGGTGAGACCCAGGATGATGAGCACATTGAGGATGTTGCTGCCTACGATGTTGCCCACAGCGATGCCGGCGCTGTCCTTCAGGGCGGCGGTGATGCTCACGGCGGCCTCTGGGGCGCTGGTGCCCATGGCCACAATGGTCAGACCGATGACCAGCTGTGGGATTCCGAACCGGTCAGCAAGGCCGGCGGCTCCGTCCACGAACCAGTCTGCGCCTTTGACCAGCATGACAAAGCCCACGATCAATAACAATACCTGCACAAGAAGTTCCATATTTTACATCCTGCCTTTCTCAGACGGAAATTTTGCAACAAAAAAAGCGAGCCCTTTTGCTGCAATGTCATACAACAAAAGTCTCGCTGCTTGGTTGCGCACCGGATGCTCCGCCCACCATGGGAAGCATCGAGATTGACGGCCGCGCACACGCATTTCTGCGCCAACTACTCCCTTTTCTGTGCCCTTACGATACCAAATCCCGTCGAAAAAGTCAAGGCATTTCTGATAGATTTGGAAGATTCGGAAACAAAGGAAGGGGACATTTGGCTGGTTTGATACAATTCTGACACTATTTTTTACTGGAAATCCTGTTCCGGCTGTGTTACAGTGATTCATGAAAACGAACAATGGCTGCCAAAGGAGGAAAGAACCATGAACGGAATCGGAAGAACCCTGGCGGGATTTCTGGCCGGCCTGACCCTGTTGGGCTGTGTCGGATGCAGCGGCCAGAGTATGTCCATCCAATCCAACCTGCCGTCCCACAGCAGCGCAGCCCCTGCCGTGGAGACCAAGCCCTACCAACCGGGGAAGAAGGGGGAGCTGCCCGGAACGAAGAATGGGTATTTGGTGCAGGAACCCATGGGGGAAACAGTGCGAGCGGACTTGGACGGGGATGGAAAACGGGAGACCCTGACCATCGCCACCAAGGTGCTTCAGCAGAAGGACGGCCAGAGCCAGTGGAAGGAAACGGTGCTGTCCAGCGTGAAAATCAACGGCAAGGAGTTCCTGAAAAAGAGCGACCGAGAGGGGAGCAGCCTGAACGTGCCCAACGTAGTGCTGTACACCCCAGAGAGCGAGCATTACTTCCTGGCCGATCTGAACGCCAAGGACGGCAAGCTGGAGATCGGCCTGCTGGACTACGGCCCCAGCTACGATTTGACCACCACTTATCTGCGCTATGAAAAGGGGCATCTGATCAGCTTGGGCACGGTGCCCGGGTTCCCGGATCAGGACAGCAGCAGTCTGGACGGCAAGGGCAACGTGACCACGCCGGGACGATTGAGTCTTTTGCAGAATTGGCAGGCGCCTTTTGTGTATCAGCTCAAGGGGGATGTTCTGGAAAAAGCCCCCCAGGCTTGGTATACCCCCATTGACCAGCCGGAACAGCAGGTCGTTCTAAAAAAAGCCATCACGCTCTATGATAGCCCCAGCCGGAACGCCCAAGCCTCCTGTGCGCAGCCCGGACAGGCAGTCGTGGCCTTTCCGTCCACGGACAATAAGCACTGGGTGCAGGTGAAGCTGGCAGACGGCACCGAAGGATGGTTCTATATGGAGGACGCAGCAACCATTGTATCAGGGGAGCGCAAGTACACCGAAATGGAAGTGTTCGACAACTTGAATATGACAGATTGAGCGAAAAGACGTGCCCCAGCACGTCTTTTTCTGCGTTGACTTCTCTCCATCCCTCTGGTATCATGAACGCAGAAAACCCGCCCAGGTTCCGCGGCATTTGCGGATCAGAGGGAAGCCGGTGAAAATCCGGCGCAACTTCCATTACTGTGAGGGGGACTGCCCCCATAGCCAGATCACTCACCGGGCGGGCGTTTTTGGAAATACGTTCAGGGGAAAGCTGGATGGAGCCACAAACATGACCGGAACACCCAAGGTGGGTTCCGGCGTCTTGTGTTGCCTGTCAGCCTGTCTCAGAACGGGAAAGACAGGCTTTTTTTGTGGAAAGGGGTGGCGGAGTGGCCTATAACGAAAGACAGGAGCAATGCATTGCCCTGCTGCGCCAGAAGGCGCAAGCCTTGGGACGGCTGCCCCAAAAGAGTGACTTTTCGCCGGAGGTCATGGGTCAGATCAAAAATATCCTAGGTCCTTGGCCCCGTGCCTTAGAGATGGCAGGGCTGAAGGCACAAAATACACGGCAGGAGCAAAAGCTCCAAAAACGCATCCGCACCAAGCGGCGGCGGACGCAGAACAAGCTGGCAGGAGAGAGGAGAAACGGGCATGGGCAGGATACAGTTTGAACAGGTGACCTTTCAGTACCCAGGCGGAGAACGGAACGCCATCGAAACCGTGACCCTCACCGTTCCCTCCGGCGCCTTCTGTCTCCTCTGCGGCAAGAGCGGCTGCGGCAAGACCACCCTCTTGCAGCAGCTAAAGCCGGCCATCACCCCCCACGGCACCCGTACTGGTCAAGTGACCCTGGACGGCACGCCGGTGGAAGCGTTGTCCTTTCGCGACCAAAGCACCCGTATCGGCTATGTCATGCAGGATCCGGACAGCCAGATGGTCACCGACCAAGTGTGGCACGAGCTGGCCTTCGGGCTGGAAAATCTGGGGCTGGAGCAGCAGACCATCCGCCTGCGGGTGGCGGAGATGGCGCAGTTTTTTGGACTGCAAGCCTTGTTCCATCGGGACGTACACACCCTCTCCGGCGGGCAGAAGCAGCAGGTGAACCTGGCCGGCGTCATGGTCATGCAGCCGGATGTGTTGGTGTTGGACGAACCAACCGCCCAGCTGGATCCCGTGTCTGCCGGGGAATTCTTTCAGATGCTCCGACGCATCAACCTGGAGCTTGGGGTGACGGTGATCTTGTCCGAGCATCGGCTGGAACAGCTGTACGCCGCTGTAGATCAGGTGGTGGTGTTGTCTGAGGGAACGATCCACGCCAACGGCACCCCGGAAGAAGTGGCGCGGCAGCTGATGGGAGAAAAATCCGACCTTCTGCCCATGCTGCCCGCTCCGGTGCAGATCGGCAGCACGGTCACCGGCGGGACAGCCTGTCCCATGACCGTCCGAGCGGGACGGCTGTGGCTGGAACAGTGGGCGGAGGGACGCAGCATTCCCCCTGCAAAAGAACGAAAAACACCGGAAAGTGAGAACAATGAGCCGGTGTTAGAGCTGAAAGATGTCTGGTATCGCTACGACAAGGATGGACAGGACGTCCTCCGCGGCGTTACCTTCACCGTCACCCAGGGTAGCTTCTGTGCGCTCACCGGCGGCAACGGCAGCGGAAAATCTACCCTCCTAAAAAGCATCTGCGGCCTGTGCAAGCCCTATCGGGGCTGGGTCAAGGTGCAGGGGAAAAAGCTGGGCAAATACGGCAAGGGCGAGCTTTTTAAACAGCGGCTGGCGCTGCTGCCTCAGAGCCCCAAGCAGCTGTTCATAGGCAAGACAGTGGAGGAAAATCTATTGGAGTTGGGCACCCCAGAGCAGGCTCAAGCCATCGCCCAAAGCATGGGCATCACCGACCTGCTCTCCCGACACCCCTACGATCTGTCCGGCGGTGAGCTGCAAAAGGCGGCGCTGGCCAAGGTGCTGCTCCTCCAGCCCAAAATCCTGCTGCTGGACGAGCCGACCAAGGGACTGGACGCCTTCTACAAGGAACAGCTGGCGCAGTTGCTGCTGCGCTTCCAGGCGGAGGGCGGCACCATCCTGATGGTCAGCCACGACGTGGAGTTCTGCGCCCGCTTTGCCACCCACGCCGCCCTCTTTTTCGATGGGGACGTAACGGCGGTGCAGATGGCAAGGCAGTTCTTTGCCGGAAACCAATTTTACACCACCGCAGCGGCTCGCATGAGCCGGACGGTGTTTCCTGATACGGTGACAAATGAGGAGGTCATAGCCCGATGCAGCGAGATGGTATGAAAGGGAAAAAGGCGCTCTCCGGCCTGTGCCTGGCGGCAGCTGTCCTGGTCATCATCTGGGTCAGCTGGCGCAACGGCATCGTTAACTACTACCTAGTCAGCACGCTGGCGCTCCTCTTATCCCTGGCAGCGTTCTTCCTCTCTTATGAGCGAAAAAAGCCCACCGCCCAAGAGCTGGTGCTGTTGGCTGTCCTCTGTGCTGTGGCAGTCGTAGGACGCATGGCCTTTGCTGCCGTGCCCTTTTTCAAGCCGGCGGCGGCTATCGTGATCCTCACCGGCATCGCCTTTGGCGGCCAGGCAGGCTGTCTGTGCGGCGCAGCCAGTATGTTGGTCAGCAACTTCTTCTTCGGCCAAGGGGCGTGGACGCCCTGGCAGATGCTGGCCTTCGGCGTGGCGGGGCTGCTGGCAGGGGTGTGCTTCCGATCGGGACGGCTGCCCCGCACCCGACTGACGCTGACCCTGTTCGGCGCCCTGTGCGTCCTGCTGCCGGTGGGGCTGATCTTGGACACCAGCAGCTTGTTCCTCATGACGGGCGACCCGCTGACGGTGGACTCCGCCCTGGCTATCTACCTGGCCGGAGTCAGCGCCAACGTCATCCATGCCGCTGCCACCGCCTTTTTCCTGTTTCTGATCGGCCCTGTGGTGCTGGAAAAGCTGGAACGGGTAAAGGTCAAGTATGGTCTGATGGAGTGAACGTATGGAACGGTATCATCCTGGGGTCATTACCCTGTATTTTGCCGCCATGCTGGTTTTTACCGCCTGGTTCCAGCAGCCGGTCTTTCTGGCGCTGTCCCTGTTTACCGCCCTGGTGGTCAGCAAAGCCACCCTGGGCGGCCAGTGGGGACGGCGGCTGGGGTGGAGTCTGCTGTTGGGCGCTATCATTGGCATCTGGTGGGCGGTGTTTGCCCGCTTTGGGGACACCATTTTGATTGACAACTTATTGGGCAATCCGCTGACTCTGGAAGGGCTGGTATACAGCGCCACCCTGTGGGTGCGGGTGACGGCTGTAGTGCTGTGGTGGGAGAGCCTGCTGCGGCTGGTGCCGGCGGAACGGCTGCTGACCTTGACGGGTAAAGTGTTCCCGCACCTGTCCCTATATGGCACTGTGCTGCTCCGATTTCTCCCCCAGTTCCGCCGCCAGCGCCAAGGCATCCAAGCGGCACGAGCAGGCATCGGCATTGCTGAATCCTGGCGGGAAAAGACCCGACGGGAGAGCATGACCGTTACCTGGGGACTGGAGAGCCTCCAACGCACCGTCCAAGCCATGCGCTGTCGGGGGTATTCTCTCCGGCGGAGAACCACTTATCAGGTCACATGGCTCAAACACGGGGATCGGCTGCTCCTCCTCCTGGAGGGCTGGGGCATTGTGCTGCTCCTATGCGGCTGGGCGCTGAACCAGACCAGGGCGTGGTATGACCCGGAGCTGATTGTGAACCGAGTGACACCTTTGAGCGGGATGTTCTACGCGGTCTATGTGCTGTTCGCTCTGCTGCCGGTGGAGCTGGCGCTTCAGATGCGGCTGCGGGAGCGCCGAGATCAGCGGAATCGAGAGAAAGGCGGGATGGGATGAAAAAACAGAACAAGACCAACCTGCGCCGGTTGTTGGGCGCCCTGACCGCCCTGTTGGTGGTGGCGGGCATCGCTGTGGGCGTCTATTGGGTGGGCAGCCTGCGGGGCTGGTTCGCCCCGCCGCCGGTGACAGTGGAGACCTCCTCCGGCCAGACCGTCCAGATCCCGCCCTTGTCCCTGACCGCCAAAAGCATCACCAGCAAAGCGCTGGTGGAGCGGGGCGGGCTGTCCTTCGCACTGGAAGCGGGGGAGACCCTTCAGGCGGAGGATGCGGTGACCTTGCAGGGAAAGGGGACGCTGACCGTTTCCAATGAAACGCTGACCCTCACCTTTGGGGACAAAGCCTCCTTCCTGGTAGGACAAAAGGACGGCGGCGAAACCCAGATTACCCTGAACCAAGGCAAGCTGTGCGCCCAGACCCAGGGCACCGCCTATTTTGTGGTGGGCAACCAGTCCGCCCAGGTCACAGATGGGACAGTGAGCCTGTCGGTAGATAAAGAAGCCTTTGTTTTCGACCAGTTGTCCGGCAAGACCAGTTTTTTGGGCGGCGATGAGAATGTCTTGACCGTCTTGCCCAAACAGCGGCTGACGGTTCAGCAGACGGAGGGACGCTGGGGCGCACCGGAGCAGAAAAAACTGACTCTAAAGCAGCTCAGCGACTTCACACTGGAGCAGGCAAAGACCACCCAGCGGCTGTGCTTCACGCCGGAACAGCTGACCGGCGAGATCGCCCGTCGGGAGGCGGAAGCCCAGCAGAAGCTGGAGGAGCAGCTCCAAAAAGAAACCGAGCAGCAGGAAGCGGAAGCCAAAGCCAAGGCGGATGCGGAGGCTGCGGAGCAGGCCAAGCGGGAGCAGGAAGCCAAGCAGAAGGCCGCTGAGGAAAAGAAGGCTGAGGAAGCCAAACGCAAGGCGGAAGAAGAAAAGAAAAAGCAGGAGGAAGAACGGAAGAAACAAGAGGAGGAGAAAAAGCACCAGGAGGAAGAGGATACCACCACCAGCACCGGCAGCTGCACCTTGACCATCGAGTGCCACACGCTCCTAGATAATCTGGACAACGTAAAGGAGTCCAAACAGAAGTACGTCCCTGCCAGCGGCGTGATCCTGAAAAAGACCAAGGTTCCCTTTACCGAAGGGGAGACGGTCTATGACATCTTGAAACGCACCTGCAAAAAGGCTGGCATCCAGTTGGAGGTGTCTTACTCTGGCGGCTACGGCAGCTATTATGTGGAGGGCATCGGCCACCTGTACGAGTTCGACTGCGGTCGGGAGTCCGGCTGGGTGTACCGCGTCAACGGAAAGCAGCCCAACTACGGGTGCAGCAGCTGCGTGGTGCAGAAGGGAGACAACATCGTGTGGAGCTACACCTGCACTGGCATGGGCAAGGACGTGTAGTAGCACCGGTGAGGTGTTCCCACATGGAAGCAGTGGAAATACCGGTCTGAAAGGAGCGGTTTCCTGCATAGATTACCAATAGAAAGGAAGAAAACCATGAAAAAAAGATTGTTGTCGCTGCTGCTGGCGCTGACCATGGCACTGTCCCTGGCCACCACCGGCGCATGGGCGGCAGACCAGGATTCCATCCAGGTCACCGTGACCATCGCCAACCAGGGCGCCATCGCCGTGGGCAAGAATGACACCCTCATGGCACAGGTGCCGGTGACGGTCACTGACCGGAATCAGGACGGCAAGTTTACCTATGACGAGGCCATGGCAGCGGCCCACAAAGCCTATTATGAAAAGGGCGAAGCTGGGTTTGCTATGAAGGGAAACTCCTGCGAAATGTTGTGGGGCAATGAAACCACCTCACTGGGGTTCTATCGAAACAACACTATGACCGGTTACATCAATGGGGAATCGGTAGAAGACAATGATGATTTGACTGCGTTTGTTTATCAGGATCAGAAGAACTGGTCTGATCAATATTGTTTCTTTGACCAGACAACAGTTACCGTAAAGTCTGGAGAATCCCTGACCATCAATTTGAAGGGAGTGGGGTTTGACGAAAATTGGAACACTGTCAGCAGCCCGGTCAAACAGGCAGGGCTAGGCGTGTATTATGGCGGAACTTTCCGAACGAGAAATGTTTCTACTGACGCTAACGGCAACGGCACTATTTCGTTTTATAAAGCTGGAACCTATGTGCTATCCGCAAAAAAAGACGGTGCATACCTGATTCCTCCCGTCTGTATTGTTACCGTTACGGGACAGGCACCTCCTGTTAGTCAGACCAAAGAGGTCACCAATGCCATTTCCACCTGCGTCAACGGCTATCAGAGCATTAAATACACCAAGCCCACCTACGAAGAGACTACTTGCAGCTTTGGCAGTGAGTGGGTCATGCTGGCGCGTCTCCGTGCCCTGAAAGGCAACGAGGGCTGGACACGCAAGAGTGCTGATATCAGCCACTACCTGACCAGCGTCAAGGCGGCTATGAAGAGCAAAAAGCTGAGCAAGGATGCAAAGATCAATGACATTGAACGAGTGATCATAACCTTAACTGCTTTGGGCTATGATGCCAGCAACTTCAACGGCCAGAACTTAACAGCCTGGCTGTATCAGAATCAGAAGTGGGATAATTATTCTCCGAACCTTATGATTTGGAGCTTGATCGCACTGGATAGCGGCAACTACACCGCCGCTAAAGGATACCGGGAAGGGCTGATTGCTCAACTGGTCAAATATCAGCATACATCCACTGGTGGATTCTTCTTCTCTACGGCTTGGCCTGCAGATGATGTGGATATGACCGCTATGGCCATGATCGCACTGGCTCCTTATAAGAACAGCAATGCTAAGGCCAAGAAGATGTACAATGCTGGTTGGAAGTTCATTCAGTCCAAAGCAGACGACCAGTACAACTATGGCGGCGATAGCTATGACCCGTGCAGCACCAATGCTTACGTGGTCATCGCTAAATGTGCTACTGGTCAGACCGGAGGTGATCTGGACGCAACTGTGGCATGGATGCTGAAAAATTACCTGGGCAAGAAGGGCTTCAACCTCAACGGCGAGTACAATGGCATGTCTACTTATCAGGGTCTGCTGGCCATGGACGCCTATCAGCGCGCCAGTGCCGGTGCTACCAAGCTGTTTGACGTGAAGTGGCCCGCCAACACCATCACCGTCAAGAACGTCACCAAGACTGCCTCCACCAAGACCCAGACCGTCAAGCTGGGTGCCAAGGCCAAGGAGAGCGCCAAGCTGAGCTACAAGTCCAGCAGCAAGTCTGTGAAGGTGGATAAGAAGGGCAAGGTCACCATCGCCAAGAACTTCGTGGGCAAGGCCACCATCACGGTCACCGCCAGCGCCACCAAGACTTACCAGGAGACCGTCAAGAAGGTTACCGTCACCGTCAATCCGGCAAAGGTCAAGCTCACCGGCGTGAAGAATTACAAGGGCAAAAAGCTGAAGGCATACTGGAAGAAGAACACCAAGGTCACCGGCTATCAGGTACAGTACAGCACTTCTTCTAAGTTCAAGAGCGCCAAGACGGTCACCGTCAAGGGCTACAAGAGCACCAGCAAGACCATCACCAAGCTGACCAAGAATAAGAAGTACTACGTCCGCGTCCGCACCTACAAGACAGTGGGCAAGGTCAACTATTACTCCGGCTGGAGCAACGTGAAGTCTATCACCATCAAAAAGTAAGTCCATTCATCCATTCACATATACCATTCAACCCAACACACAGCGAACGAGCCAGGCATCTGCCTGGCTCGTTCTACTTGCAAAAGGGGGGGAAACATCGTAAAATAAAACCATGGAAACAAAGAGAAAAGGATGTGAATGTCCATGGGTCAGGTCTGTCTGATCGTGTTAGCCGTGGTCGTGGGGCTGGCGATGATACTCTATCTGAGCTGTCTGCTGCTCTTTCGTACTGGTACGGAGACAGCGTTCCACTTTGCAGAACCAGAATTAACCTTAAAGCCTAGCTCCAATCCCACTGTAATGGCCATGTGCGCCATGCTGGAGCAGGGGACACAGTGGGCGGAGGAACAGTCCTTTCAGACGGTTCACATCCGAAGCCGAGATGGTCTGACCCTAGCGGGACACTGGCTGCCCTGCGCTGACGCCAGGCGCACCGTGGTGCTCTTTCATGGTTGGAAGGGCAACTGGAAGGAACATCTGGTGGTGCTCGGCTCCTTCTTGCAGGCGCAGAGGTGCAGCCTGCTCTTTGTGGAACAGCGTGCCCACGGGGAGAGTGAGGGGAAGTATCTGGGGTTCGGCGTCTTGGAGCGGTATGATTGTCTGGAATGGGTGCGATGGATTCAGGACAACACCCCCAAAGGTCGACCCATCTACCTGATGGGAGGTTCTCTGGGTGCGACCACAGTGCTCATGACCAGCGGGTTTGACCTGCCAGAGCAAGTTCATGGCATCGTGGCCGACTGCGGCTTCGTCTCGCCAGAGGAGCAGATCGGGAAGACGTTAAAAGACTGGTGGCACCTGCCTCGGCAGCCCTTTTTGTGGATCGCAGACCACATCGCCCGCCGGAAGGCAGGGTTCTCCTTCTGGGAGTATTCGACCCTGAAGGCCATGGAGACTAACACCAAGCCCATTCTGTTTGTCCATGGCTTGGATGACCGCTTTGTTTTGCCAGAGGGAACGGTGAAAAATTTTAACGCCTGTCGGGCGGAAAAGGATCTGCTGTTGGTGAAAGGCGCTCGGCATATGCAGAGTTATCTGCTGGCCACGGCGGAGTATCAAGAGCGGCTGAAACGCTTTTTCGCCCAGCATGACCAAGAGAAGGAGGGAGGCGAATGAAAAAAGCCCTGCGCATCATCCTGCTGCTGCTCTTTATCGGCATCTTTGCCTACAGTGGCTGGAACCTGGCCACCTACTACCTGGCCGCCCACCAGCAGGAGCAGACGGTCAGCGGCCTGCGGAAGCAGCTGGTGGAGGAGGACGACTCCTATGAGCTGAACGCCGAGGGCATCTTGAAGCGCTATGAAAAGCTGTACGCCGAGAACTCAGACATGATCGGTTGGCTGAGCATCCCAGATACCCCCATCGACTATCCGGTTATGCAGCGGGAAGGGGACGGAGAGTATTACCTGCACCGAGATTTTTATGAGAAGGACGCCTCTGCTGGCTGCCTGTTTTTGGAGGAGCACTGCGATGCAGATAAGCCCTCCACCAACCTCATCATCTACGGGCACCACATGAAGAACGGCGATATGTTTGGACACCTGGTGGACTACGAGGATCACGAGTTCTACCGGAAGCACCGTTTTTTCACCTTCGATACCATCCACGAGCACCGAAAGTATCAGGTGCTGTCCGTGTTCCGCTCGGAAGCCTATCCGGAGGATGACACGGAGCACTTTCACTACTACGACTTCATCCAGGCTAAGGACAAGGCAGACTTTGACACCTATGTGAAAGAGGTCACCCAGCGTTCCCAGTACGTCACCGGTGTGAAGGCGGAGTACGGAGAGGAGCTGCTCACCCTGTCCACCTGCGCCTACCACACCGAGGAAGGCCGGTTTGTAGTCGTGGCAAAACGGGTCAAATAAAGACGAAAAACACCCAGAATCCGAAGATTCTGGGTGTTTTTATGCGCTTATTAAAATAGCCTCGCAGAGTTCCGGCAGGATGCCGGAATAAAGTGCAATTCATTTTTTCCGGCGGCGTGTACGTCGAAAAAAATACTTATCAGCCGGGTAAGTGCCGCAGCGTTAAGCAAAATGTGCCAGTGGCACATTTTGTAGCGTAGGCTCCGCCTGTTTTACAGGCGGAGAACCTACCGATATAGCGAGTGCATGCACACGGCTGCAACCTCAGCCAAATGCTTGCAATTGGCTGAATTTTTACGAGACTGCTTTCCTGATAATGTCGTAGAGCACCGGCTTCATGTTGTCAATGTCGTCCGGCGTGTGCTCGATGATGGCGGCGTAGGCCACCGAACCCACCATTTCCATGAGGACGTACACCAGGTTGATGATCTCTGCCTCTGTCCGTCCCTGCATGGCAGGGCTGTTGCGGATGGTGTCTCGGAGTTGTTCCAGCACTGGGTCGCTGGTGTGCAGTTCGGCATCCAGGACGGGACGCCAGGTGAAATTCCGGCGGAGGACGGAGAGGGTGAGGGGGTCTTGTTTAAAGTATTCTAAAATGTAATCCACCAGGCTGACCACCCGATCCGCCAGGCAGGCGGAATCCTCCTGAGCCAGGTGGATGCAGGCGTTGCGAAAGACCTTGTGGCAGATCTGCATGACCAGGGCATCCAAAATCTCTGTCTTGTCCCGAAAATAGAGGTAAAACGTTCCTTTGGCCACCTGAGCCTCCTTCGCGATGTCGTTGATGGTGGTGTTGGCGGCCCCTTTTTCCTGGAAGAGCGTATAGGCGGCGTCCAGCAGGCGCTTGCGTTTGGCGGCCTTTTTCTGTTCTAATACATTCTCCATATCGGACCATACTCCTTTTCCTGATAACTTAGTATCCCTAGTATACGCTGGAATTTCTGAGAGGACAAGCGGTAAAATGAATAAAAGAATGACCTTCAGTCATTTTGTGAAGTTGGCACAGAAAACAATTCTGACTTTTGGTCATTTTTGCGGTTGCAATCTGCCCCGCCCTATAGTAAACTGTGTACGCAATGAAAAATGACCGTTGGTCAAAATGGAAGGAAGGGATCACGGTGCTGAAATTCGGCGAAAAGATCGTCAAACTGCGTATACCCATTCTCATCGTCAGTATCCTGCTGCTCATTCCGGCAGCGATCGGATACTTCAACACCCGTATCAACTACGACATCCTGTACTACCTGCCCAAGGACATCGACACCATGCAGGGGCAGGACGTCTTGATGGATGAATTTGGGAAAGGCGCCTATGCGCTGTTTGTCTGTGAGGGCATGGAGTACAAGGACGTCGCCAACCTCAAAACCGACATTGAAAACGTAGACCATGTGGCACAGGTCATCTGGTATGACTCTGTTGCCGACCTGTCCGTTCCGGTGGATGTGCTGCCGGATAAGATCAAGGATGTGTTCAATTCCAAGGACGGGGACGCCACCTTGATGGCCATCTTCTTCGACACCACCACTTCGGCGGACGAGACCATGGATGCCATTGAGGAGATTCGGAGCATCTCCGGGAAGCAGTGCTTCCTGTCCAGTATGTCCGCTATCGTCACGGATACCAAGAACCTGGTCAACCAGGAATTGGTTCCCTACGTTGTCATCGCCGTGGTGCTCTGCTGCATCGTCCTGGCGGTGACCATGGACTCCTTTGTTATCCCAGTGCTGTTCATGCTGAGCATTGGCATGGCTATCATCTACAACCTGGGCACCAACGTGTTCAAAGGAGAGATCTCCTTCATCACCATGTCTCTGGTGGCTGTCCTCCAGCTGGGCGTGACCATGGACTACTCCATCTTCCTATGGGGCAGTTACAAGGAACAGCGGGAGAGCATAGCAGATAAGAACGAGGCCATGGCTCACGCCATCGCCGCCACCATCACCTCGGTGACCGGTTCTTCCCTGACCACCATCGCTGGCTTCATCGCCCTGTGCTTCATGAGCTTCACCTTGGGACTGGATATGGGCGTGGTCATGGCCAAGGGCGTCCTGCTGGGCGTCATCTGCTGTGTCACCGTGCTGCCTTCCTTGATCTTGGTCTTTGATAAGGCCATCTGGAAGACCGCTCACAAGACCGTCCACCTGCCCACTGACGGCTTGAGCGAGTTCGTCATGAAGCACTACAAGCTGTTCGCCGTCATCATGGTCGTCCTGTGGATCCCGGCTCTGTACGGCAACGCCAACTACAACGTCTACTATAAGCTGGACAACAGTTTGCCCGATTACCTGCCCTCTGTGCAGGCCAACCAGGAGCTGAACAAAAAATTCGATATGAACTCCGTGGAAATGATCCTCTGTCGGGATGACCTGTCCCAGAAGGAGGTCAAGGCCATGCTGAAAGAGATTCAGAACGTGGACGGCATCAACTTTGCTCTGGGTCTGAACTCCCTCACCGGTGACCTGGTGCCTGATGAGCTGATTCCCCAGTTGGCACGGGAGAAAATGGAGAGCGGCGGCTATCAGCTGCTGATGCTCAGCTCCAAATATGAAGTTGCCACCGATGAGGTCAATGCCCAGTGCAACAAGGTGGAGCAGATCCTGAAGAAGTACGACGAAAAGGGGATGCTCATCGGGGAGGCACCCTGTACTCGTGACCTGATCAAGATCACCGACCACGACTTCATGGTGGTCAGTGCGGTCTCCATCCTGGCCATCTTCGTCATCATCCTGCTGGTGCTGAAATCCATCTCCCTGCCGGTCATCCTGGTGGCCGTCATCGAGCTGGCCATCTACATCAACATGGCTCTGGCCTACTTCACCGGTACCACGCTGCCCTTCATCGCCTCTATCTGTATCGGCACCATCCAGTTGGGTGCTACCGTGGACTACGCCATCCTGATGACCACCCGTTACAAAAAGGAGCGTATGGCTGGCTGTTCCAAGGAGGAGGCCGTCAAGATTGCCTTGTCTACCTCCATCCACTCCATCATGTCCAGCGCTCTGGGCTTCTTCGCCGCCACCATCGGCGTGGGGCTTTACTCCGATGTGGACTTGATCGGCTCCCTGTGCCTGCTCATGGCACGCGGCGCCATCATCAGTATGTTTGTTGTCATCTTTATCATGCCCAGTATGTATATGCTGCTTGATAAACTCATCTGTAAAACCACCCTCGGCTTACGCAATACGGTGGATGTCTAAGGAGGGACTTTGAGATGAAAAAAAGAATGTTATCTCTGGCTCTGGCAGTGGGTATGACCCTGACCACCCTGACCGGCTGTGGCAGCAGCACCGGCGCTTCCAGCTCGGAAGGCGCGGACGGCTCTGCCACCGCTGCCGACCCAGTGACCACTGCGGCAGAGCAGCTTTTGAAGCACAGCGACACCGCTGGCAAGGAAGAAACCGTCTATGTCATTGCTGACGCCAATGGCAAGGCCAACAAGGTCATCGTCAGCGAGTGGCTGAAGAACCAGAAGGGTTCCGATACCTTGAAAGATCAGTCCAACCTAAAGGACGTCAAAAACGTCAAGGGCGACCAGGACTTCACCAAGGGCAGCGGCGATGAGCTGACTTGGAACGCCAAGGGCAGCGACATCTACTACCAGGGCACCAGTGACAAGCAGCTGCCGGTGGATGTAACCGTCACCTATAAGCTCAACGGCAAGACCGTCTCTGCCAAGGAGCTGGACGGCGCTTCCGGCAAGCTGACCATGGAATTCACCTACAAGAACAACACCGGCAAGACCAAGAAGGTCAACGGCAAGAACGTGACCATCTATCAGCCCTTCCTGATGGTCTCCGGCCTCCTGGTGGACAACGATAAGATGTCCAACGTGGAAGTCACCAACGGCAAAGTCATCAACAGCGGCGACAAGACCGTGGTCGTGGGCATGGCACTGCCTGGCCTGGAGGAGAGCTTGGGTCTGGCTGATCTGACCGACAGCGACGGCAAGAAGATCGACATTGATGTGCCTCAGAAGGTCACCATCAAAGCGGATGTCTCCGACTTCTCCCTGCTCACCACCGTCACCATGGCGTCCAACAGCGCACTGGAAGAACTGAATCTGGACGATGTGGACTCGGTTGACGACCTGAAGGACTCCCTGAAAAAGCTGGGCGACAGCTCCAAAGAGCTGGTGGACGGCACCAAGAAACTGGAAGACGGCGTAGGCGAGCTCAACGACAAGAGCGGCGACCTGGCCGATGGCGTGGATCAGGTGAACCAGGGGGCAAAGGATTTGGATAAGGGTGCCAAAGACCTGAACAACGGCGCAAAGGATTTGGATGACGGCACCAACGAGCTGGCCACCCAGGTCAAGGATCTGCCCAGCTCTGCACAGCAGCTGCTGGACGGCGCCAAGAGCATCAAGTCCGCTCTGGGCAACGCCGACAGCGAGACCCAGACCATCTACACCGGCGCCGCTGCCATCGAGGAAGGCGCACAGCAGATGTCCGATAACCTGAAGAACACCAACGGCAAGAGCATCTACGAAGCCGCAGCTGGCATCCAGGAAGGTGCCGCAAAGGTCACTAGTGGCGCAGACCAGCTCTCTGACGGCCTGAACACCGCAGCAGCTAACTTGGATGAATCCATCAAGCTGCTGAACGCCGCAGTGGGTCAGCTGGAAGATTTGCAGAAGACTACGGAAGACACCACAACGCTGCAAACCTATGGCGCGCTCATCAAAGAGATCAAGGGCAGCATCCAGTATCAGCAGGGCGTGAAGCAGGCACTCACAAGCACCTTACAGTCTGGTATCACCAGCATCAAGGGGGGCGCAACCCTCATCGACACCTACGCCGGTAAGATCGCCGATGGCTCTGTGAAGCTGGTGGAAGGCGCAGCAAAGCTGGAGGCTGGTGCAAAGGCCATCCAGAGCGGCGTAGACACTATGATCTCCGGCAACAACGGCCAGAACCTGAACGCTATGATCGCCGGCCTGAGCATGCTGAGTCAGCAGAGTGGCAAGCTGGTGGCTGGCACTCAGAAGTTGGCGGACGGCTCCGGTAAGCTGCTGGCAGGCACTGACACCCTGACCGAAGGCACCGGCAAGCTGGCAAGCGGCACCGGCGAACTGTCTGACGGCACCGACAAGCTCATCAGCGGCATCGGCGAGCTGCTGGACGGCTCCAAGGATTTGGCGGAAGGCATGGCCAAGTTCGATGAGGAAGGCATCCAGAAGCTGACCAGCCTCACTGACGGCGACTTGGGCGACATCGTAGATCGCCTGGAGGCGGTGCAGGACTATGCCAAGGAATACAAGTCCTACGGCGGCTGCCCTGCTGGCCTGGAGTGCAGCACCAAGTTCATCTACAAGACCGATTCCATCGGGGAATGATACACATTATAATAACGTGCAGAAAGAGCGAACCAATTTTGGTTCGCTCTTTCTTGTGCGGCGTGAAGCATATTTTCTACAATAAGCACCAAACATATAATGGATATAAGGCGATATATCCGGATTACGATATGGCTGTTGCATGGAAAAGACTTTTGGAAGGGGTGCCAGAAGCGAGAGATTTACTTCTTTTGCGGCATGAATTACTTGAAAGTCGAGTAGAAAGAATGTATAATTTACCATTAGATCAAGCTCATGCTAAAGCCAACGAAAAATATAATTGGCAGGAATTGATGAAAGAAATGTTTGGAGAGGATGGTGAAGCTGATGATCTACTGTAACTTGAAGGAGAGTACGCCGGTATCTGCGACGTATTACTATGGTGATACAGTAAGCAATTTGAGCGGGGAATTTGCCGTAACCAGGTCTTTGAGGTTGGAAGTAATCAAACAGCCAGAGAAATGCGGGGAATTAACTTACTGGCTAGGGCAATTGCTGTATAAATATAGGAATGATTTTGCGAACGGAAAGTTCAGGGAAAAGATTGCTTATGAATGCTAAAACCACCAAGCTGCGGCAAGGTGGTCTTCTCATACTCAAGAACAGGAGGATAATATGCTGACGTGTATTTTGCTTTTCATGGTCGGATTGAAATTAGAGATGGGCACATCGTATTTTGTTGTGCTCGCTATTGCAGCGATTCTTTGTTGTATCAAGTTCGGCATGAACATTGCAGACAAGTGAAGTGATTAGCAGCATCCGAAAGGGTGCTTTTTTGATACTCATTTCCAGGAGGAAAGGCCCTGATTCACATCGTCATTTGCCCAGATATTATCTGTATCACCGGCCACGCTGGCGCAGGACCGCCCGACCATGACCTGGTCTGTGCGGCGTGTATCCACGCTGGTGCAGACCTTTGTCCGGTCGGCGGAGCAGCTGACGGACACACAGTTACACAGCGACATTGCGCCCGGCGGGGCGTTTGTCAGATATGAGGGATCGCCGCAGGTGTAGCTGCTGACCGATTCCTTTTTGTTGGTGTGCAGTGTCTTTTTGCGCTCTACGCAGCGTAGGTTGCGGCCGCCGTCCAGGTCTGGTATCCTGAGGGCAGAAACCAAAAGGAGGGATTCCTATGACCCAATATGTCACCGGCGCCGCCATCCGGACGCTGCGAGAGAAGAAGCACTACACCCAAAAGCAGCTGGCTGACCGGCTCTGTGTCAGCGATAAGACCGTGTCCAAGTGGGAGAACGGCCGAGGTTTTCCGGACATCGCCCTGCTGGAGCCGCTGGCGCAGCACCTGGGCGTGTCCGTGGCGGAGCTGCTCTCCGGCCAGTGCGTCACCAACCACAATCGGGCGGGGAATATGCTGCGCACCAAGTTCTATGTCTGCCCCCTGTGCGGCAACGTCATCCACGCCACCGGCACAGGTGTGTTCAGCTGCTGCGGCATCACCCTGCCGCCCTTGGAGGTGGAGGAGCCGGAGACGGGACATGAGATGAAGGTGGAGTGCATCGACCAAGACTATTATGTGACCCTGGATCACCCTATGACCAAGAGCCACTACCTCTCCTTCCTGGCCTACATCACCTCCGATTGGGTGCAGCTGCGCAAGCTGTATCCGGAGCAGGAGGCGGCCGGCCGATTCACTCGGGGCGGGGTGGGGCGCATCTACGCCTATTGCAACCAGCACGGCCTGTTCCAGGTGAAGCCGCCCAGATACCGGTGAGGGAGGTTGACAAACTGCCCAAATTCCGGCACAATGAGAGAAAAAACAGACCATTCCAGTGCAGGAGAGAGGGATTTGATATGAGATTACAGCGTTTGTTCCAACCCTTCGAGATTAACCAGATGACCGTAAAAAACCGCCTGGCCATGACCGCCATGCACCTGCTCTACACCGAGGACGGCAGCGTGAACCAGCGGACGAAGGACTTCTACCTAGCCCGTGCCAAAGGCGGCGTGGGCATGATCATCGCCGGCGGTACGGCCGCCGACCCCTACATTGGCTACTCCCATATGCTCCGGATGGACGACGACCGATTCATCCCCGGCTGGCGGGAGCTGGCGGACGCCGTCCACGCCTATGACTGCAAGCTCTGCGTCCAGTTCCTCACCCCCGGCCGCTACGGCCGGAAGGAATTTGTAGAGGGGGACGACAACCTCCTTTCCGCCTCCGATGTCTACGCTCGGATGACCGGTACCACCCCTCGTCCCATGACCCTGGAGGACATCAAGCTGGTGCAGCAGCGCTACGCTGCTGCCGCTCTCCGCTGCAAACAGGCCGAAGTGGACGGTGTGGAGATCACCGCCGGTTCCGGCTACCTCATCTGCCAATTCCTCTCTCCGGTGACCAACCTGCGGACGGACGAGTACGGCGGCAGCTTTGAAAACCGCTGTCGCTTCGGCGTGGAGCTGGTGCAGGCGGTGCGGGATGCCGTAGGGTCGGATTATCCGGTGATGGTGCGGGTGGCTGGCAACGACTTTGTCAAGGGCGGCTGCACCAACGAGGACTGCGTGGCCTTCTGTAAGAAGCTGGAACAGGTGGGGGTAGACCTGCTGGACGTCACCGGCGGGTGGCACGAAACCGTCATCCCCCAGCTCCCCGGCGAAGTCCCTCGTGGCGGCTTTGTATACCTAGCCCAGGCGGTGAAGGACGCTGTATCTATCCCCGTCCTGTCCGCCAACCGCCACAACGACCCAGTGGAAGCGGAGACGGTTTTGGCGCTGGAGCAGTGCGACATGGTAGGGGTCTGCCGCACCCTGGTAGCCGATCCGGATTGGCCCAATAAGGCTACCGCCGGTGCATTGGATGAAATCCGCCGTTGTGTGGCCTGCAACCAGGGATGCCTGGCTCATGTGTTCAACAACGAACCTTTGGAGTGCCTGCTGAACAGCTTCGCCGGACGGGAAGGGCAGGAGGACACCACCCCGGCTCCACAGCCCAAACGCCTGCTGGTGCTGGGCGGCGGCGCCGCTGGGTGCCAGTTTGCCTACCGTGCCGCCATGCGTGGCCACGCTGTCACCCTGTGGGAGAAAACCGACCACATTGGCGGTCAGCTGGAGCTGGTGGCAGCGCCTCCCGGCAAGAAAGAGTTCGGCAACCTGCCCCTGTTCTACCAGACCATGCTGAACAAATACGGCGTCCAGGTGGAGCTGAACCACGAAGCCACCGTGGCAGACATCCAGTCCGCCAGCTTCGATGCTGTTATCGTGGCCACCGGCTCCACCCCCAAGCAGTGGGACGTGACCAGCGACATCCCCGTGTACCAGGCGGCGGACATTTTGGCCAAGAAGGTCATCGCAGGCCGCAACGTAGTCGTCATCGGCGGTGGCACCGTAGGCTGTGAGACTGCGGCCTACCTGGCCGAGGAAGGCTCCCTGTCGCCGGAAAAGCTGTTCTTTATGATGACCCAGCGGGCAGAGTCCCAGGAGAAGATCGACCACCTCCTGAACACCTCCCGCCGGAACGTGACCCTGGTGGCACGGAACAAGATCGCCGCTGACTTTGACTTCGGCTGTGCCTGGCCCCTGCTGAAAGACCTGCGCCGCTTGGGCGTCACCCAGTATGCCAGCACGAAAGTGCTGGAGGTCAAAAACGGGGAAGTGGTGGTGTCTGTCCACGACAAAAAGACGGACACCGACACCATCCACCACATCCCTTGTGACACCATCGTTACTGCGGTCGGCTCTGTGCCCAACGATGACCTGTACCAGGCGCTGAAAAAGGGGGGTGTGCCCGTGTACCAGATCGGAGACGCGGAGCGCGTGGGGAAGCTGACCGGCGCCATTCGGGCGGCGGATGATCTGGCGATGCGGATTTGATTGCGCAGTTGTCACCTGAGGACAAGCCACACAGGGCGCTTTAGCTTCTTTTCGCTTCCTTTTGCTTCTATGAAGAAAAGGAAGTGGGTTCCAAGGGCAAAGCCCTTGGTCGCCGTCCGCAGACGGCGAAATACCCCCATGCGCAAAAAAGCGCAGGAAAGGGTGAATTTTCAGCTTTGCTGAAAAGAGGGGAAACCCTCGCCGGGGGTTTCCCCTCCTACGCAGCACATTACAAGAGAAGAACCACACAACGTCTATTTCCAACGTTGCGTGGTTCTTTTTATTGGCGGTACGGGTTTGGCAATCCCTCAGTCAGCCTTGTGGCTGACAGCTCCCTTTGCACAAGAGAGCCTTGGGCGGGTGCGCTTTCTCAGGCGCTGCCGCCGTCTTGAGTGACAGCGCTTGACTTCCGTCAGGTCAAAGCATCACGTCTGCGGAAAGCGTTCCAAGCTCGACAGGCCATCTGCGCTATTGGGCGGAAAGAAGTCGCCAATGGGGAAGTCCACCTGCTGGAACACGTCGCAGGGCGCCTTGTCGCAGGGCTCGTAGCTGCACTCCTTGCCTGGCATACAGTAGTCGTACATGGGGATGAGCAGCTGGGCGTCCCGCTCCATGTACAGGATGGAGAACTGCCCCAGGGAGCAGTAGATGCGTTTGGCGGAGTTATCCGAGAAGTTGATCTCCCCGTCAAAGGCGTTCAAAATACCGGCTGGGATGTCAGACACCGGCAGGTCACAGCAATTAGGCCGGGTGCAGCAGTCCACCAGGCGCAGAGAGAGGATGAGGGGATCGACGGCCTCGCATACGGCAGTGGGCAGAGACTCCGGCTCCGGCAGCGTATGCTCCAGCTGCTGACAGGCGCAGTCGCTGGTGAAGCGCTTGGCGCGGCCTTCGCTGCCAAAGAGCATGGAACGCTTGTCGAAAATGGCAAGGCCGGTGACCAGGGCGCTGCGGGCGCAGCCTGCGGTAGCTTCGGCGGTGACTTTGTAGAAGAACCGCAGGTCTACCGCATAATACCCTCGTCCCAGCCCCACCGGCTGGACGTCCATATACACATGGAGCAGTTCCGCCCGCCCTGCACGGAGGGACATGGCGCTGTCGATGGTGGATTGGCAGGACAGGAGGGGATAGAGACGCAGATCCTCCACGCAGTCCTTTGCCTGGCAGGAATCGTAGATCTTCTTGGTATGGATACAGGTGGATTCGCGGATCTCATTTGGAGCCGCAGGGGCAGAAGCCGAATGGTTATCGGGCATAAAAATACCTCCTTCATAGGTCTCAAGCGGTGCGCACCGCTTTATGACATTCTATGAAGGAGGCAAGGATGGGTGTCAGCCCACGAAGTTAGACATCATCTGCACGGCGCTTTCGTTGCGGACAGCGCTGACGTTGTTGACAAAGAGGACGTCATCAATCTTGTATTTGTCCACCATCTGGGTCAGAGAACGCTTATCTACATTCTTGATGTAGCGATAGTCCACAATGTAGACATTCTCGTAGTTCTCCACCAGGAAGGGGGCAAAGGCGTTGCCGAAGGACTCCTTGATGAGCATGACGGATTTGCCATTCTTCACCTTGGGATTCTTGACCACACTGAAGGGGTTGTCACCGCCGATGAAGGTGGAATACTTGGCGGTGGAGTTCCAGGTGCTCACATCGGTGATGATATTCCAATCCATCTTGGAGCCGTCCATATTGGTGATGGAGATGTCGTTGGTGGAGGGCGGAATATAGGCAACGATCTTATCTGGATGATTCTTTAGGGCGGTGGACTTAGTGTCCCGATAGAAGGAGCCGTGGAAGTTCTTGTAGGTCACCTTCTTAAAGCTGTCCAGAGAAGCCGCTGTCTGACCGGAGGCTTCGCAGAAGCGTTCATAAGCGTGATAAGCGCCCAGAGCCGTCCAATGGTGGTCGGTGCGGAAGTAGACATACTCGCCATCGGCATTGTGCTTGATGAGGGTGTCCAGCACCTTGATGGAATGAACCCCATCGCCCATGCTGCCAAAGATATACTCGATGGCTTTCTCTTGGCTGGAGGTGTTCAAGCCTTTCCGGACGGAGTCGGGCACGCACACATCCATGCTGGTGGGTACGATCAGGTCATACAAGTTGGCTTTGCCTTTGAGTTTTTTGGCAGCCTTGTTCATCATCTTGATATAGCTGTTGGCGGCCTTCTGATCGAAATTGAAGTATTCATAGGCTGCGTCATCAATGACCAATACGGCGCCCAGGGTTTCGGATTTGGCGTTCTTATCCAACTCTGGGATCGTGGCGTCACTGTCGTCATCCTTGGGCTTGGTCTGATTGCTGTCAGCAGGCGTGGAAGCGCTGGCATCGCCAGAGGAAGAAGCACCACCGGAGGAGGACGCATCACCAGAGGCGTCAGCGGAGCTGTCGCTGTCATCCGGCGTCATGGGGGCATCGGGAATGTCGTCCCCCTGCTTCACATCGCCCACCACCTGGGAGGTTTTGACGCCGTACAGGCCGGTGACGCCTGTTTCCAGCTTCAAAAACTGCTCCCGGAAGGGGAAGGTGTCGGCAAACCAGGTGTTGACCCCCTCGAAGAACTCCCCGTTGCTGATGGTGGCCAGGGTGGGGGTGGGGAACTTGGTCAGGTTCCGCTGTTCCAGATCCGAATAGGTGGGGCGCAGGGGAATGATAAAGGAGATCAGAGTGAACAGGTAGAGAAAGACCAGGAAAAAGGTCACAGTGCGCTGGTTTGCGCGTTTGGTACGGCGTTTCAGTTCCTCCCCGCGGTTGCTGGGGGAGCTGCTGAACAAATAAACCGGTTTGTTTCGATTCTTGTGCATCATAACATATCCCTTTAATTGAAGTCTGCGAACACGACGCAGCAGCGTCCGTCTCAGGCGAGAACGATGCCATCTGCTCTGCAATCGGCTCACATCCTTTCTATCATTTATATTCGTATCTGGACAACATTAGAATCTAAAGTAGAGGAAGGGGTTGTAGCTGTCTCCCACCAGTGCGGCGGTGGAGAGCAGGAGCAACAGGATAGGCCCTGCCACATTGATGACGTTCATCAGCGTCAGTGCCTTGGACTCGGACGCAGCTCGTTCCTGGAGCACTTCGCCCAGGGTCTTTACCAGCGGCGTGCAGGCTAGGATGGCCACGATCAGGAAGATAAAGTTGGCCTTCAGGGCGGTGGTGGTCTCGTAGTTGGTGAATCCATTGCCGGTCAGACCAAACAGCCCCAGGAAGATCTTGCCCACATAGGACAGCTTGTCGCACCGGAAGATCATCCAGCCGAAGGAGATGACAAAGAGGGTCAGCAGGTGGGACACCGCCTTGGGGGTGCGCTGAAAGCGGTCAGAGAAGACGTACTTCTCCAGCACCAAAAAGACAAAGTAGTACAGACCCCACAGCAGGAAGTTCCAACTGGCGCCATGCCAAAAGCCGGTCAGCGCCCAGACGATGAGCAGATTGATAATGTGGCGGACGTGGCTGACTCGGTTGCCGCCCAGGGGAATGTATACATAGTCCCGGAAAAAGCTGCTCAGGGAGATGTGCCATCTGCGCCAAAAGTCGGTGACTGAGGCGGAGATATACGGATAGTTGAAGTTCTCATGATAGTGAAAGCCGATCATCCGACCCATACCAATGGCCATATCCGAATAGGCGGAGAAGTCCAGATAGATCTGCATGGTGTACGCCAGCATCCCCAGCCACACCGCCAGCACCGGCTGGGAGGAGAGGGTGGTGAGGATGTTGTCTCCCGAGGTGGGAGCTAAGAAGGTGTCGGCCAGGCTGCCGCAGGTGTTGGCCAACAGAGCCTTTTTGGCCAGGCCGATGGTGAAACGGCGGATGCCGTAGGAAAAATCAGTGAGGGTTGCCTTGCGCTCGGTCAGCTCGTGTTCTACGTGTTCATAGCGGACGATGGGGCCGGCAATGCACTGATGAAAGAGGCTGACATAGAGGAGGAGGCGGAAGAAGTTCTCTTGGGGCTTCACTTCCTGCCGGTACACGTCCACCATATAGCTCAGTAGCTGGAAGGTGTAGAAACTGATGCCGATGGGCAGGGCGATGACCAGGACGTTCTCCGGAACACCAAACCAGTTGTGGAAGTTCTGGAGGAAGAAGGTCAGGTATTTAAAGATACACAGCAGGCCGATGTTGATGACACAGCCGATGACCAACCACCGCTTCCGTGCCGGACGTTCCCAGTTCTTGCTCATCTGGAGCGCCACCACCCAGTCGGCGAAGGTCATCCCGATGAGCAGGAGCAGATAGGCTGGGCCTGCCCAGGCGTAGAAGATCAGTGAAAAAATTAGCATAATGCGGTTTTTCCACTTTAAATCCGGCATAAAATGATAGCACAGCAGATTCAGCGGAAAAAACAGGTACAAGAATAGTAGGCTTGAGAAAACCAATGCAACTCATTCCCTTCTCATCTGACAAATTTTCGTATAAAACCACAAGGCTCAACGTGTTCTATTCTAGCATAGGCAAAAAATGCTTTCAAGCTCATATTATTTACAAATTGTAAAAAAAACAGCCAGGAGTGTAACTGGTTTTTAAAGAAATGAAAGCATTTCTTAAGCCGTTTTTAGGAAAGAAAAAAACTGACGGATGTTCCGCCAGCTTTTCCAAACGCATCGTTTGCCGGAATGCAGCAAGCCCGTTCACTTGATTGCCACGACTTCCATTTCGATCTTCGCGCCAGCCGGCAGCTTGGCCACCTGGACGCAGGAGCGAGCGGGCGGGTTGCTGGGGAACAGCTCTGCGTAGAGGGCGTTCATGGGAGCGAAGTCGTTCAGGTCGGTCAAAAAGACAGTGGTCTTGACCACGTTCTGGAAGGTCATGTCCGCAGCGGCCAGGACGGCTTTCAGGTTGGAAAAGACCTGGGTGGCCTGGGCTTCGATGGTATCGCCGGCCAGGACGCCGGTTTCCGGAATCAAACCGATCTGACCGGAGGTGTACAGGGTGTCGCCAGCCAGGACAGCGTGAGAGTAGGGGCCGAGAGCGGCGGGGGCGTTGGGAGAGGTGATGATAGCAGCCATGGGGATGCTCCTTTCTAGGTGATTCTATATATAAGGTGAGAAAACGTTCTGCCATTATTGTATCACACCGAACGGACAAAGCAAACTGGCTCTTTGCAAGAAAATGTCCGTATGTTATAATGAAATGATGTCACTTGAATGAGAAGGAGGGGCGCACATGATCATCTTGGGCATCGACCCAGGGATTGCCACCATTGGGTTTGGCATCGTGGAAGCCCACCGGAGCCAGTGTCGTGTCATCCAATATGGTGTCCTCTCCACCCCGGCGGGGTTGCCTTTGTCCCATCGGCTGACTATGATCTATGAGGATATGCAGGAGCTGATCCACACCTTTCATCCGGACGAGATGGCGGTGGAGGAGCTGTTTTTTAATACCAATCTGACCACCGGCATCTCCGTGGCGCATGGCCGCGGGGTCATCCTGCTGGCGGCAGAACAGCTTGGGGTGCCCATCTTCGAGTACACCCCCATGCAAGTGAAATTGGCGGTGACCGGCTACGGCAAAGCGGACAAAAAGCAGGTCATGCAGATGACCCAGCGGCTCTTGCATCTGGCCAAACTCCCTCGTCCCGATGACGCTGCGGACGCCTTGGCCATCGCCTTCTGCCACAGCCGGACGGCCACCAGCCTGATCGACACCGATCGGGTCTTTGACGCGAAAAAATACGACACCAGATAATATGAATTGACGAGGAACCGTTATGCTCTATTTTTTGAAAGGGATCACGGCAGCGTTGGAGCCTGGCCTGGCGGTCATGGAATGTGCCGGAGTGGGCTATGCCTGCAAGACCACCAGCTTCACCCTCAGCGGTCTGCAACTGGGGAAGCCCGCCACCCTCTACACACACCTGTCCGTCCGAGAGGACGGCATTGAACTGTATGGCTTCGGCACCAAGGAGGAGAAGCGGCTGTTTTTGCAGCTGACCTCCGTCTCCGGAGTCGGCCCAAAGGCCGCCCTATCCATTTTGTCTACCACCACACCTTCCCAGTTGGCGCTGGCCATTTTGACCGAGGACGTCAAGACCCTGACCTTGGCTCCCGGCATCGGCAAGAAGATCGCCCAGCGCATTGTCCTGGAGCTGCGGGATAAGCTGGCCAAGGAGCAGCCGGAGATGAATTGGACGCCGGTGAACATCCCTGCTGCCGGCGGTGAGCCGGTGCAGGGGGACAAGGCATCCGAGGCAGGCGCCGCCCTGGCCGTGCTGGGATACAGTCCGGCGGAGATTCAAACCGCCCTGAAGGGCGTGGACGTTGCAGCGCTGACGGTGGAGGAGATCATCAAAGCTGGCCTGCGTAACATGATGCAGTGAGCCGCTGTGGGGAGGAAACAGAATGTCCATTGATTACACCGAACCCATCACCGAAACCGAGTCCCTGGTGCGTCCGGAGCGCAGCTGGGAGGACGGGCAGGAGTATTCCCTCCGTCCCACTCGGCTGTCCGAGTACATCGGCCAGGCAAAGGCCAAGGGCAACCTAGAAATTTTTATCCAGGCTGCCAAGCTCCGTCAGGAGCCTCTGGATCATGTCCTGCTCTACGGCCCTCCCGGCCTGGGCAAGACCACGCTCTCGCGGATCATTGCCAACGAGATGAACGTGAACATCCGCACCACCTCCGGCCCCGCCATTGAGAAGCCGGGGGATCTGGCGGCGCTGCTGACCAACCTACAGGAGAACGACATCCTGTTCATCGATGAGATCCACCGGATGAACCGGACGGTGGAGGAGATACTCTATCCGGCCATGGAGGACTACGCCATTGACATCATCATCGGCAAAGGCCCCAGCGCCAATTCCATCCGGTTGGACCTGCCCCGATTTACCCTGGTGGGTGCCACCACCCGAGCGGGCAGCCTGTCCGCTCCCTTGCGGGATCGCTTCGGCGTCTCCCTGCGCTTGGAGCTGTACACCCCCCAGGAGCTGGCCATGATCGTCACCCGCAGCGCAGACATTCTAGATGTGCCCATTGACCGAGAGGGCGCCATGGAGATCGCCCGCCGCAGTCGGGGCACGCCCCGCATTGCCAACCGGATGCTCCGGCGTGTCCGAGATTTTGCCCAGGTGCGGGCGGCAGGGGTCATCACCCAGTCGGTGGCGGATGCGGCACTGACCGAGCTGGAGGTGGACGAGCTGGGACTGGACTCCATCGACCGCCGGATGCTCCGTGCCATTATGGAGTTCTACGGCGGCGGCCCCGTCGGATTAGACACCTTAGCGGCCACCATCAACGAGGACACGGTGACGTTGGAGGATATGTACGAGCCCTATCTCATGCAGCAGGGCTTCCTGACCCGGACGCCCCGGGGACGGTGTGTGACCCAGAAAGCCTACGAGCACTTGGGAATTCCTGTGCCCCATGGGGAGGATGCCCAGCAAAAGTTGTACTGAACGCACAGTTCCGGTCGAATTTTCACAAGTTGATTTGTTTTGCTTGACCAATTATTTCAAACCTGTTATACTGGAATCAGTAGGAGATTGGTATGACTGTTTTTCAAACCCCATATCAACAACAGAGCGATGAGGCGCTGTGCGCCCTGGCCGCCCAAGGGGACGGTGCGGCGGAGGAAGCCCTCATCAGCCGTTATACCCGTATGGTGCGCAGACTCTCCCGCCCCCTGTTCCTTATGGGTGGGGACAGTGAGGATCTGATCCAGGAGGGGATGTTGGGTCTGTGGAAGGCCGTTCGGGATTATGTGCCGGATCGGGGCGCTTCCTTTAAGACCTTTGCCCAGACCTGCGTGAAGAACAGTATGCTCACCGCCGTGAAAACTGCGGCGGGGAAACACCATATCCCATTGAACGATTCCGTTCCCATCGAGACCCTTCTTTTTGACAGAAGTGAGCAGTTGTCCGTCAGTGACCCGGAGACGTTGTATATCGACCGGGAGGCGACTCAGGCGCAGCTGGATCAATTCTACAGTAAGCTGTCTGGTTTCGAGGCGAAGGTGCTTGACCTGTTTCTCAATGGCCTTTCTTATTCGGAAATCGCAGATCAAGTGGATCGGCCGGCCAAGTCGGTAGACAACGCCGTTCAGCGTATCCGCCGCAAGCTCGCAAAGTGAGCCGTGCGGTGCCCATATTCGCCGTCACCTATTTTTGGGCGCTGTCAGGCAAGCCTGAACGCAATATAGTCCCCAGGGACACAAGTACTACGCAAAAAGAGAGGGTTCTAAGTATGTTTGAAGACAAGACGCTTGTATGCAAGGAATGTGGCAACGAGTTCGTATTCACTGCCGGTGAGCAGGAATTCTACGCAGAGCGCGGCTTCCAGAATGAGCCGCAGCGCTGCAAGTCCTGCCGTGACGCCCGCAAAAACGCAGCCCGCGGCCCCAGACAGTTCTTTACTGCCACCTGTGCCAACTGCGGCGGGGAAGCGCGTGTCCCCTTTGAGCCGAAGAGCGACCGTCCCGTTTATTGCAGCAACTGTTTTGCTCAGATGCGCGGCGAGTAAGAGCGGGAATGTGCCGTCCAAGATCCTGGAGAGGGAGTGCTGTCATGGCATTCCCTTTTTCGCTGCTGCAAGAGGGCGCAACGGAAAAGCCTTGTAACACTCTGCCCGCTAGGATCAAGAGAGGACGTGCGGTGCGGTCTGCAAAAAGGGGTGAACAATCGGTTCCTTTTTATCTGCTGTGAAAATAGACAAAAGGGAGGGCACGCTTTTTCTGCTGATTTCCGCAAAATCCTATTGAAAAAGAGGGGTAAAGTGGGTATAATAACCCTGTAATTTGAAGGAACTCTTTTCGTTAGGAGATTTGATTATGTTTGGCAAAAAGAAAAAAGAAATCGAGATCAATAAAGACATCGTCATCGGCGATCTGTTGAAGGTTATGCCCCAGGCAGCCGAAGTGCTCATGCGCAGCGGGATGCACTGTGTCTATTGCCCCTCTGCCATCAATGAGAGCTTGGAGGAAGCCTGCATGGTACACGGCATGGACTGTGACACCATCCTGGACGAGCTGCTGGCTGAGAAAGCACTGCAAGACTAATACACGCATATCATCAATGAGAAAGCAGAAGAACGGTCACCTTGACCGTTCTTCTTTCATGAGAGAGGCAATATGAGTAGAGTACAATTATCCCGCCGTTTGGAGATGGCCGCCCAGTGGGTGCCGGAAGGCGCGCGGCTGTGCGATGTGGGCACCGACCACGCCGCCCTCCCCATCTGGCTCCTAGAGCAGGGGCGCGTGACCGGCGCCATCGCCACCGACATCCGTCCTGGCCCCCTAGACCGAGCCAGACGCAATGTGGAGCGTTACGGCTACGCAAATGCAGTCCAGCTCCGCCTGTGTGATGGTCTGGCCGCGGTCCAGTCGGGGGAGGTGGATACGGTGACCATCTGCGGCATGGGGGGCAAGATGATGATCTCCATCCTGGAGGCTGCCCCCTGGACGACTGACGGCGTCACCCTCATCCTACAGCCGATGAAGGCGCCTGGTGAGCTGCGCCAATGGCTCATCAGCCACGGCTACACCATCCAGGAGGAACGGACGCTGTGGGAGGAGGGGCATTGGTATACCTTGCTGCTGGCGCACGGCGGCAGGGACGACGTGACCCTGACGCCGGGCAGGGAGGAGGCCGGCATCCCGTCCCGCTGGCGGAAGGGAGATGACTGGCAGGGCTATCTGGAACACTTATTGGTGCGGCTCCATAAGCAGCGCACGGGACTGGAGCGCTCCGAAAAGGCGGCAGACCCGACCCGACTGACCTACATCCAACAGGCGGAGAAGGAGTTGACCCGTCTGAGAGAACAACTGATGGAAGGAGTGTGGCCCCTATGACCACGGTACAAGACATTTATCGCTTCATCGACCAAGTGGCGCCCTTTGTCATCCAGGAATCCTGGGACAACGCTGGGATGCTGGTGGGGCATTGGAAGCGTCCGGTGCAGAAGATTTTGGTGACCCTAGACATCACGCCAGAAGTGGTGTACGAGGCAGAGAAGGTGGGCGCTGACCTCATCGTTGCCCATCACCCCATCCTTTTCCATCCGGCTAAGCAGGTCACCGATGGCGGCATGGATCTGGTCGGACAACGGGTGCTGGCTCTGGCGGAACGGGGCATCGCCGCCATCTGCTGCCACACCAACTGGGACAGTGCCCAGGGGGGCGTCAATTACGTCTTGGCAAAGCTGTGCGGCTTGGAGAAGCAGCAGATCTTGGAGGTCTCTGGTACCGATGAGCAGGGCGTGCCCTACGGCATCGGCCGCATGGGCACTCTGCCTCTGCCGGTGGCGCTGGAGGATTATTTGAAGCTGCTCCAGGGCAGCCTGGAGCCTAACGGCCTGCGCTATGTGGACGGCGGCCAGCAGGTCTACCAGGTGGCTGTGGGCGGCGGCGCCTGCGGCGGGATGCTGGAGCAGGTGGCTAAGGCCGGCTGTGATACCTTTGTCACCGGCGATGTGAAATATGATCAGTTCCTGGACGCCAAGATGCTGGGCATCAACCTCATTGATGCCGGTCATTATCCCACCGAGGATCCGTCCATGCTGGTGCTTGGTTATCAGCTGGCCAAAGCGTTCCCAGAAGTGACTGTGCAGAAGTCCAAGCTCCATAAGGAGGTCATCCAGTATCAGGTCTGACAGCGCCTTCGACAGGGGCGTGAAACTTTTTCAAAAAAATTTGTATTTTCCCCTTGACGAATCCGGAATATATGGTATAATAATCAACGTTGCACAGGTTAACGCCTTCGAACAAACGGTTCGACACAATGTGTCTCTTGCGTGGAGAAGTGGCTGAGTGGACGAAGGCGCACGATTGGAAATCGTGTTTACGTTGATAGCGTAACAAGGGTTCGAATCCCTTCTTCTCCGCCATCGAAACGGCTGAAAACATTTGTTTTCAGCCGTTTTTTGTCGTTCCAGCTCACGTTTCACCGTCACAGAAAAACATTCCCCGAGGCCGGAATTTCAAGTTCGGCCTTGGGGATGTTTCCGTTCCTGCGGTCTACTGCCAGACCTCCCGCAAAAAACGCAGCGTATCCTGCCAGCTCTCCGCCCGTTCCGCTTCACATTCCTGGGGGAACGCCCGCTCGGCACGGAGAAACTTGGCGCTGGTGGGCTTCACGGGAAGCACATAGTGCCCTAGGTGGGGGTAGAGGTGGTGTTCCACCGGATGGTGGAACGGATGGGCTTCCAGCTGGGACAGCAGAGAGGCGAAGGTCTCTGGGATGGGACACATCCCATCCTGTGCGCCTCCTAAGAACAGGATGGGGCCGTTGATGTTCCAGATTGGGATGACTGCTTCTGGGGTGGGGTTCTGCCGGTAGCATTCCAGCAGCAGCTCTCGGCTATACGGCTCCTTGTGGAGCAGGGTCGCCTGCCGGTACGCTTTGTACCAGGCATCGCCGTCCGATGGCACATAGGGCGCATAGGGCAGCGGCTGACCGTGGAAGGAGAATGCGCTTTCCAGCACCGGCTTTTTCCGCACCTCTCCTTGAGGCACCAGCTCCATGGGCGCCACCGACACCACGCAGGAGATCAGCTCCGGCAGCAGGCTCCCAGCCAGCAGGGCAAGGCACCCACCCATGGAGATGCCCCACAATCCGACCTTGCGGTACCCGATGCGCTTGAGATGCTTGGCCGCCTGCTCGATCACGTCCACCGGCTGCTCCACCAGAAACTTAGGCAGCCCCAATGCACCGTGATAGGCCAGCGCCAGCACAGTCATTCCCGCATCCACAAACTGTTCTGCCACCAGCTGGGTCAGCAAGAACTTGCCGGCGGAGCCGCCGAACAGGATGAGACACTTGCCGGGGAAGGTATTGTGGGCGGGCAGATACAGCTCCCCGAAGAAGCCGTCTTCCGCCATAGAAAAGGTTTCCGCTGGTTCATACCGTTGTTTCAACATCATGGAAATCCCTCACTTTTTGTAAAACCGAAAATCGTATTTGCTCCCGCCTGTCCCCAGAGTCTGCGTCCGAGCAAAGCCCACCTTCTTCAGATCGCCGTAGGTGTAGTTGTCGCACGCACAGAAGAACCGGCAGGCTTCCGGCGCACCGCAGGCACAGCGGGTGTCGTACCACAGGCACTGGTGGATGTCCAGGGTGAACTGCCCCTTCTGGGCGGCAAAGTCGCGCACCCAGGCATCATTCTTTCGGGTGCCCATGCCGAAAAGCGCTTTGAAGATGGCGTAGAAAAAGGGCACCTTCTCCGCCTTGGCATAAACGGCGTGCATGGCCGGCCCAACTACCATGCGGGTGTACCGCAAGTTGGGTTTTACTTGTATGATAACCTTACAGTTCAGGGATAGTGTAGTATACTTGAACTCATTCGTCAAGCAGACAAGCAACAAGGAAACCCAAAAGGAGTGTGATCCACATTTGATAAACTCCAGCAAAGGCGGATCGGGGGAAATCAAAACCATAACCCGATAAGAAAAGAGCCAGTACCAAAACGGTACTGACTCCTTTTGTTACATCCGCCGGAACACATAGCTCCGATCCGGCGTGCAGGACAGCTCAAAGGGACTGCCATCCTCCAGCTCCAGCGCCGTGCGCAGGCGGCTGATGTTCTGGGACAGGGTGTTGTCGCTGGTGTCCGACTCGCCCCAGACCTTCCGTTTCAGTTCCTGGCTGGAGATGCGCTGCCCCGGCGCCGAGGCCAGCAGGCAGAGGAGCTGGAACTGCTTCTGGGGCAGGGTGATGCGCTTGCCGGACAGCTCCACCGTGCCGGTGAGCAGGTCGATGCGCAGGGGCGGACAGGCGATGACCTGGGACAGCTCCGGCAGGCGCCGGCGGAGGGCGGCCACGATGCGGGCGTGGAGGACTGGGTAAGGGCAGGGCTTTAAAATGTAGTCGTCCCCGCCCAGTAGGAGAGCGTCCACTTCCTGTTCCGCTTGGCAAGTGAAAAAGAGCACCGGCATACGATGACTGGCACGCAGCGTCTGGCAGAATTCCAGTCCGGAGCCGTCCGGCAGGGTTACGTCCAGCAAAATCAAGTCAGGCAAGAGTTCTTCCACCGCAAACCACGCCGCCTGTAGGGTGCTCACCCGATGCACCGCAAATCCATCCGCTTCCAGCTGGGGCTGATACCCGCCGTTGTCCGGACTGTCACCCTCCACCAGTAAGATATGCGCCTGGCTCATGTTACGCCCTCCTTTCCACCGTTATCCTTTTCAAATAGTATACCATAAACCCCTGCGCCCATGGTGAAAATGACAATTTTGTCATTCCAGCCACAAAGACACGGTTTTCTGGTATCCTAAGAAGCAAGAGGAAGGAGGGAAGGAGGATGACAACCGTGCGCAGTGTGTTTTTAGACGGCGGGGAGTGCCTGGCGGATTTGATGCTGGACATCCACCTGGCCAACGGCAACGTAATCCTGTTCACCATGGCCTCCCTGGCAGAGGATCCGGCGTTCCAAGCCCTTTGGGACAGCGGTGCGATCTACCGTCCCAAGCCCCAAGGCTCTGGCATCGTCTGGCCGGACGGCACATATCTGCCGCTGAAACGGGTGTTCTCGCTGCTGTAGGAGGGTTTATATGGAAGGAAAGATCAAAGCTGTCAGCATCGTGGACGGCGACCCGTTGGTCATCAGCGTGGAGCTGTCCAGCGGCAACAGCGTGCTGTTGGACTTGAAGGCCAAACTGGGTCAGCCGGAGTTTGCCGAGATCCCCACCCTGTCCCTGCCGCGGACGGATGGGCGGGAGGTGTCTTGGTACAATGGCGCTCACCTGGATTTGGAAGAAATCAAAACACTGCTGGCCGAGAGCGGCACAGCCAACGAAAAGGAGGAATGAGAAGGATGAAACGTATCATCAGCACCCTGCTCAGCTTGAGCTTGGTGCTCAGCTTGCTGCCGGCGGTGGCGCTGGCGGAGGGGGAGAGTTTAGGATTGCTGTTTGAAGCTCCTGACTCGCTCGCTGTGGGCGAATCCGCTAGTGCGATTGTTGGGGATGAAAACGGATATGTGAAGGAACACGTTACTTGGACGAACTCAGATAATACTATTGTTCAAGTAGAGCCAATCACCGACGATGAATGGGCTAATATTACTGACCAAAGTATAGTCGATCGTTCTGCTATTGTCAAAGTCACCGCACTGAAAGCGGGCGAAGTTGAGATTCAAGCTACTACAGACAGCGGGAAAATGGGTACCCATAAGATAACCGTTGAGCCTCTGGTGCCGGTGGAAAAAATCACGCTGGACAGTGAAATGACGTTCACTACTTCTGGTCTGCATGAGCTGGAATACACGATCGAACCGGCAAATGCAAGCATACAAGATCTAGAATGGGAATCTACAGATGAGGCTGTCGCTAAGGTTCAATATAGCAGTGGCAGATATGTGTTGTATGCGTACAAAAATGGTACCACCACCATCACCGCCACAGCAACCGACGGCAGCGGTGTAACGGCCAGTTGCGAAGTCACTGTTAACATTAACTATCCGGTGCAGGGCATTTCCCTGAACCATGATGCTAAGACCTTTACCAAGGCTGGCGAAACGCTGCAACTGACTGCAACCATTTATCCTGACAGCGCCACCAACAAAACCGTCACCTGGAAATCCAGCGACAAAACGGTTGCCACCGTGGACGAAAGCGGCCTGGTCACGGCTGTAGGCAACGGCACGGCAAACATCACCGCCACCACCGAGGACGGCAATTATACGGCCACCTGTAAGGTCACCGTGGAGATTCCGGAACTGACTCTCTCCTTGGATAAGTCTGAGCTGACCCTGACCCAGACGGAAGAACAGCAGAAACTGACCGCCACCGTCAGCGACCCAGAGGAGAAGGTCACTTGGCTCTCCAGCGACCCCTTTGTTGCCACCGTCACCAGAGACGGCACTGTTACCGCTATCGCCAATGGCACAGCCACCATCACTGCTTCTGCGGGGGACAAGACCGTCAGCTGTACCGTAGAGGTCGCGCTCACCGATACGCCCGCCCATACCCACGTCTGGTCTAAGAGCTGGGATGCCAACGTGTTCTATCACTATCGCCGATGCCAGAACAGGGAAACCTGCAACTTCACCAGATTGGAAAAGCAGGCAGGCTTTAATAGCCACACCTTTGTGAACGGCAAGTGCTCTGTCTGCGGTCGGGGTCAAGACAACAGTAAGGTTCAATTTGGCAAGGTGGAGCTGATCCAGACCCAGTTCGCTTATACTGGGAAGGAGATCGAGTTCGTGGACAGAAACAATGTCCGTGCTACCCTGGCCGATGGCACTACCCAGGATATTCCTCTGAGTTTTCGCACCAGAAACCTCTGCAAGGATGGCTTTCCCGTTAATAAGTGCTTGGAACCGGGCACCTACACCGCAGAGGTCACAGCGTTCACCGGTCTTTACGAGGGCACCATCAATGTTACCATCACTGTGGTCGCTCCCACCCATGCCCACCAGTACAGCAACCAGTGGACCAGCGACGCCACGAACCACTGGCACGAGTGCGAATGTGGCGAAAAGAGCGACCTGAGCGCCCACCAGTTCCAGTGGGTCATCGACTGGGAAGCGACCACCACCAAGACCGGCCTGAAGCATCAGGAATGCACCATCTGCGGCTACCAGACCGCTGCGGTGAGCATCCCAAAGAAGTCCGCACCCACCGTTTCCGTCAAGGACAGCACGATCACCGTCTCCAACAAGAGCCAGACCACCAAGCTGGATGTGAAGGCGGACAAGGACGCCAAGCTGACCTACAAGTCAGATAACAAGTCGGTGAAGGTGGACAAAAACGGCAAGGTGACCATCGCAAAGAACTTCGTGGGCAAGGCCACCATCACCGTCACCGCCACCTCTGGCGGTGCCAAGACCACCCAAAAGGTGACCATCACCGTCAACCCCAAGGGCACCACCTTCCGAGCGGTGTACAATGGGAAGGGAAGGAAGCTGAAGGCTTATTGGAACCGGAACAGCCAAGTCGATGGCTACCAGCTCCAGTATGGCACCAGCAAGAACTTCACCGGCTGCAAGACCGTGACGCTGAACAGCAACAAGTGCACCGGCTCCGTCCGCACCGGACTGAAGAAGAACGCCACCTATTACGTCCGTATCCGCACCTACAAACGGGTCAGCGGCAAGACCTACTACTCCGATTGGAGCAAGGTGAAGTCCTTCAAGGTCGTGCGCTGAGCCAACACAGTACATCGCACCATCCAAACAGCAAACCCCCGTCAGAACACGCTGACGGGGGTTGTTTGTTTTTACTTCTTCTTGGCGATGAGACAGAGCCAATGCAGCTCTGGGTTGCTGTGCCCCTCAGCGCGAGGGAAGCCGGCGGCAGACAGGGCGCTGCGCAGCTGCTCCTTGTCGTAGACCTGCATCCCTTGGATCTTCTTCATCCACTTGGCCTCGATCTCTGGGTTCTTGCCGTCTGTCTCGTTGCAGAGGAAGAATAGGCCGCCCGGTTTCAGCACCCGAAGCACTTCTGCGAAGCAGGCTTCCAGCCCTGGCCAGAAGTAGACGGTTTCAAAGGCGGACACCACATCAAAGGTGTTGTCCTCAAAGGGCAGCTCCGCCACGTTGCCCTGCACCACCTGGCAGCGGCCGTCCGCAATGGCCTGCCGGTTGTATTTCTTGGCAGTCGCCACGCTGACCGGCGAGTAGTCCAGCCCAGTCACCTGTCCGTTCGGACACTGTGCCAGCCAGCGAGCCAGGTTGGCGCCGCCGCCGCAGCCGGCGTCCAAAATGTTGGCGTTGGCGGGGACGGTCAGGAAGGAGAATCCCCACTCTGCCAGCTTGGCGTGGTGACCGCCGTTCATGAGTTGGGTCATCAACTTCCCGCCTAAGCCCTCCGGCTTGCAGGTGTTCTGATAAAAGCCCATTACAGGAACACCTCCGGTTCTGCACGCCGCTGGTACAGTTCCTCCAGCTCGTGCTGGTGGTATAAGTACCCTTCATCGTCGTAATATTTTGCCCCCACCGGACACTTCTTCACGCAGGCGCAGCATTTGATGCAGATGCCTGTGTAGTGGGTCACGTCATTGGGATCAATGGAGCCCATGGGACAGACCTGGGCACACAGACCGCAGTGGGTGCAGGTGTCTCGGGTCTTGGGCTTGACCTTCAGGATGTTGATGGGCTTCCCGTGTCGGTCTCTGGGGGTGTAGTAGGGGCGCAGAGGGAGACAGCCGTTGACGGCTACCGGCTCCGTGGGCAGGCTGTCCAGCTGGGTGACTTTCTCTGCGATGGCCTGGGCAAAGGCGCTCGCTTTGTCCAAATCCGACCCGTCCGGACGGCCAGCGCCCAAAATGGTGGAGAAGGAGTGTTCCCCCACAAAGGCGCCCCCAGCCACCGTCCGCAGGCCGTCTGCCTCCAGGATCTCCCGCAGTTCCATCAGTGCATCGTCATAGTTCCGGTTGCCAAAGAGCACCACCGGTACCGCCAGGGCGTGGCTGCCGGTGAAGCCATGGGTCAGGAAAGGAAGGAGGACATTGGGCACCCGTCCGGCGATGACCGGTGTGCCGCAGATGACCAGGTCAGTGGGGGCGAAGGTGTAGTGATGTTCCCGCACCTGGGGCGGGGTGAAGTTCAGTTCGGCGCAGGGAACGCCCAGCGCCTGGGCGATCTCCTGGGCAATGGCGGTCACAATGGTCTTGGTGGTGTCCGTGCCGCTGAAATAGGCGGCCCATACTTGGTTGATGTGCATGATGACTCCTTTCCCGTGGTCACTGTGCGATCTCACGCAGCAGCTGCTGCTGCCGTCCGTCCAACAGCAGCAGGCGGTTATAGTGGTGATACAGCTCGCAGCCGTTGGCGCGGATGAAGGCAGATGCGTGTGGGTTCATGGTCAAATCGGTGACGAAGATGACCAGCTCCTGCCCTTCGCCGAACACGTCCTCCAGGAAGTGGAAGGCGTGCTCCAGCTGGGCGGAAGCGGTCTCGATGGCCGTCTTGCGTTTTTTTACCGCTTCTCGGAACCAGCTGCGGAGAGTGTCGGATACAGAGGAACCAGCGGGGAGGTTCTCCTGGGTCAGCTGGGTCTGATACCCCTCCAACGTGGTCAAGATCCGCTGGGTGTGGCGCAGCTTGTCCTTGTCCGGCTGGCCGGACTCTTTCAGCTGGCGGAGCAGGTCACCGTATCGGCTGACCTCCTTGGTCAGCGCCCACATATCTTCCCGATCCATCTGGGGCAGCATCGCCTGGAGCACCTGGTGCAGCTCGGTCACGAAGGCGTCCTCCTGGTTGGCCGCCCCGCAGCTGCGGAACAGCCCGTCCAGCAGCAGGGACACGGCGCTGAACCGTTCATCGAAGGGTGCCGCCCGGAGCTTGGTGACGGTGGCGGGGGTGTACTTGCCGTTCAGGATGGCGGGTACATCGTAGTCGGTCTGGTACTTGCGGTAGAGGTACAGGTAGTTGGTAAAGTCCTTGGCAATGGCCGGATGCTGGAGGTACTGGGCGATGACTGATTCATCCACCGGCAAATCCAGCGTCTCGCACACTTGCAAGAACTGGGACAGATCCTCCCAGCCACGGGCCGTGACAAAGCGCTTGCCGTCTACCGTAGTCTCGATCTGATAGAAGTGATCCTTTTTCAAATCCAGATAGGTCAAGATGGCGTTGTGTACCTGCCGGCTGTAGGCGTACTCCTTCCAAACGGAGAAGTCTGCCTCCAAATCCATCCGGCGCACCCGATCCAGGGTCACAATGTCAAAGTCCCGCACCGAGCGGTTGTACTCCGGCGGGTTGCCTGCCGCCACCACGATCCAGCCCTCCGGCAGCTGATGACAGCCGAAGGTCTTGCACTGCAAAAATTGCAGCATGGCCGGCGCCAACGTCTCGGACACGCAGTTGATCTCGTCCAGGAACAAAATCCCCGATTTCAGTCCGGTGCGCTCCATGGACTGGTAGACGCTGGCGATGATCTCGCTCATGGTGTACTCGGTCAGCTTGTACTCCTTCCCGTCAAACACGCCAGTCTGGATGCTGGGCAGGCCAATGGCGCTCTGGCGGGTGTGATGGGTCATGGTGTAGGCCACGATGCCGATGCCGCACTCTTGGGCGGCCTGGTGGGCAATGGCGGTCTTGCCGATGCCCGGAGGGCCCATGAGCAGCAGGGGACGCTGTGCCACCTGAGGGATGGCCAGGTTCCCGAAGGCGTCCCGAGCAAGGTACGCCTGGATGGTCTGTTTTAGCTGGACTTTGGCTTCTTTCATATTCATTGCGGATGCACCTCCGTCAGTTCCTCCGGCCCCAGGATCACCTTCATGGCCCAGGGTGGAACGTTGGTATCTTGATATTGGTCACGGAAAAAGAGAAATGCCACATCGTAGGGAGGACGATGCTTGGGGTAGGTCCCCCAGCCGTCCGTGAAGTAGAGCAGCCCCTTCAGGTCGGTGAGCTGCCCTTCTTCCAACAGCCGGTTCACATACTGGAATGCCGGCCGGAAATCGGTGCCGCCGTAGCCCTTCACCGTAAACGTCTTGGTAAATTGGTCAAACTCCTCTCGGTTGTGGAGTACCGTGTCCACCTGTACCGCCGCATCATTCTGGATGATGTGCAGGTTGGCGTTCTGAAAGAACAGGTCGGTTTGGTTCAAGATGGCACGAGTTTCAGATAAGAAGGCGGCAATGATCCCCTCCCGACAGGAGTCCGAGGTGTCGATGACGATGACCAGGTCGTGTATCTTCCGAGTCTCTTGGTATTCCAGCGGCTCCATCAGCGGGATGTTGCCATACAGCTCCAACCCGTAGGCGTAGAACCCGTAGTCGAAGGAGTCCGGATCCACCTGCACCTCCTCCCGGAGGGTCAGAAAACGCTGCAAAAATCGCCGGTAGTCGCAGCGCTCTCGGTTCTCAATCTGTAACGCCTGCAAAAGCGTTCCGGCTTCCTTGCCGTGCTGGGCGAAGAAGGTCTCCATGTTGGTCTTGGTCTTTTCGGACACGTCCTGCCACTTGTCCTCCAGCTCCTTCTGCCGTTGGTCGGACTGATCTTGGTCGTTGTCCCCGTCCCCCTGGCCGCTGCTCTGCTGTTCCTCCTCCTGCTGCTGGGCGCCCCAGAACTTGTGGTCGTCTCGGCGGAAGTATTTGTAAAAGTCCAGCTGCTCCTCCCAGGGGATGATCTGCCGCTCCAGCGCCTGATAGATGCGCTCGGCACTGAACACCGGGCACTCCTGCCGCAGCCGGTCATACACGTCCTCTCGGAACAGGGGGATGACCATGGCCACCGTTTTGACCTCCATGGAGTCCAAAATGGACTCCACCGCAATGTCACAAGCCACGTCCCACAGCGCCGGATCCCGATCGCCCCGATGGAAGGGGTGACGGAAAAGGCAATGGAGCACCATGTGCAGGTAGGTGCGGTTGAGTTGGATCATGTCATCCACATACTGCCGCTGCAAGTAGGTGGGGTTGTAGAGGATGTTCACCCCATCAGTGGCGATGGTGGCGGTGTTTAGATTCATCTGATACCCCAGTCCGCTCAGCGCCAGGTCAAAGAAGCGCATGGATAGGTACAGTTCGTTTCGGGAGGCGGCTAAAATGGCGTTGCCAATGCGGGTCAGCCGTTCTTTGTTCTCATGCACAGTTGTGTTCCCTCCCTTTATAGGTCAAAGGATTTGTCTGCCCAGCTGGTGGACGCTTTGGGTTGGGTCATGGCCAAGATGCGGCTGGTGAACCGAGGGTGATCCAGCCGCTGGGCGCAGGTGAGCAGGGTGTCCAGCTGGTCGGCGGACAGGTCGCCCTGCTCCAACAGAAATTCCAGCTCCGCCTCGTTGTCCCCCTGGATCAGCGTTGGCGCTAGGGCGTCCAGATGCTCCCGAATGTACGCCCAGTACCCCTCCCGCACCGGCGCACGCAGGTCGGTGTCGTCCATGAGCCGGAACAACGCCAGCTGGGTCACCGTCTCCGGAGATTCCTCCAATTTCGCCACACGAAAGAGCTGGTCGTACAAGTCCAGGTCGATGCCGTTGCCGCCGATACACTCTCGGTAGCGTCCGCCGGAACCGTAGGTGATGGTGCGGAACTGGCGGGGCATAACGATGTCCTCGAACTCATAGGCGTATTCGGGAAAGAGCAGTCGGGTGGCATGATTGTCCTGGTAGACGGTGACAATGAGCTTCTGATACAGGTCGCTGACCAGCAGGCTGGCGTTCAGCCCTGCCGGAAAGGACAGCCGTTCCAATCGGGCGCAGTTCATGAGCACGCCGCTGCCAATCTCGGTCACCGTCCGAGGCAATGCCAATGATTTCAGCTGGGTGCAGTTGTAAAAGCACTGGCTGCCCACGCTGGTCACGCCGTCTGGGATGGTCAGTTCGGTCAAGCTCCGGCAGTCGGCGAAGGCGTAGGCGGGCAGTTCGGTCAAGTTGGGGGACAGGTCTAACCGCTCCAAGTTCCGGCAGCGCTGAAAGACCCGTTCGCCCAATTCCCGCACTGTTTCCGGCAGCGCCAAACGCTTCAAAGCCGTACAATCTGCCAGAGATTTCTTCTGTAAAGCGATAATGCTTGACGGCAGGATCAGGCGTTGCAGCGTGTCGTTTGGCAGCGTTCCCATCGGCGGCTCCGCCTGAAAAAACTGGATCCCATCCACTGGCTCCAGCAGCTCCGAGGGCTGACAGAAGCACTGAGCGCCTAGCGAAGTGACCGGTGCGCCGCCAATGGCGGCGGGCAGGGTGAGTTGTCCCTCTGTGCCTACGCAGCGGGTAATGGTCGCCTGGGGGGGAGCGTCCGGTGTGGTGGGAGTGATGATATAATAAATGCGCCAGCCCATAGGTTACGCCTCCTGAATGTCATATGTATCCTACATTATAATCCAATCCCACCCCCATACGCAACGGGTTGCGGGAAAATCTGACGCATAGTCCGGGGGTTGTGGGGCATAGACTGGCGCAAAGGGGGGATGTGTATGCTGGTTTCACTGGAAGACCTGCGGGAAAAGGAAGTGATCTCCATCACCGATGGCAGCCGCTACGGCTACATAGGCGATGTGACCTTCGATATTGCAGATGGAAAAGTGCGGGAGCTTGTGGTGCCGGGACGGCGACGGTTCCTGGGGCTGTTCGGGCCACGGGAAAACCTGGTGTTTCCGTGGAATCAGGTACACCGGTTCGGCCAGGAGACGGTGCTCATCGAGGGCACGCCGAAGTCGCTGAGGGAAGGGGAAAAAGAGAGACATAACTAGATGTGATTCGAATAAATCGCATGTCATGCAAAATTACTTTACAGGGCATAAGGGGCGTTTCCCAGGAAATCGAACCATCCGAATACGCAGAAAAGCACCCCAGCTGAGTTGAGCAGGGGTGCTTGCATTTTGCCGAAATTCTTTACTTGTTGCCTGCGATGGTGTAGTTGGGAGCTTCCTTGGTGATATAAATATCGTGAGGATGGCTCTCGCGGAGACCAGCGGAGGTGATGCGGACGAACTGGGAGCGTTCCTGTAGATCGGGAATGGTGGCGCAGCCGCAGTAGCCCATACCGGCGCGGAGACCGCCCATGAGCTGGAACACCGTCTCGGACAGGGTTCCCTTGTAAGGCACACGGCCTTCGACCCCTTCGGGCACCAGCTTCTTCTTGCCGGTCTGGAAGTAACGATCCTTGGAGCCGCTGTTCATGGCAGCCAGACTGCCCATGCCACGGTAGACCTTGAACTGACGACCCTGGTAGATTTCCATATCGCCAGGGCTTTCCTCACAGCCAGCCAGCAGAGAGCCCAGCATGACTACGTTGCCGCCGGCGGAGATGGCCTTGGCGATGTCGCCGGAGTACTGGATGCCGCCGTCAGCGATGACGGGGATGCCGTACTTGGCAGCCATGCAGGCGGCGTCATATACAGCGGTGATCTGGGGCACGCCGATACCGGCGACCACACGGGTGGTACAGATGGAGCCGGGGCCGATGCCCACCTTCACGCAGTCGGCGCCTGCCTGGATGAGGGCTTCGGTTGCTTCCGCAGTGGCCACGTTGCCGGCGATGAGCTGCACATCAGGATAGAGCGCCTTAATGCGGCTGACGGCCTGGATGATGCCCTGGGCATGACCGTGAGCGGAGTCCAGACAGAGGACGTCTGCGCCCACTTCCACCAGAGCGGCTACGCGATCGAGCAGGTCGGTGGTGACGCCAATGGCAGCGCCGCAGAGCAGACGACCGCCTTCGTCACGGGCAGCGTTGGGGTAAGCCACGGCCTTTTCGATGTCCTTGATGGTGATGAGCCCCTTCAGGTGCATCTCGTCATCCACGATGGGCAGCTTTTCCACCTTGCGGTGGCGCAGGATCTCCTTGGCTTCTTCCAGGGTGGTGCCTTCTTTGGCGGTGACCAGGTTTTCCTTGGTCATCACATCGTCAATGAGCCGATCCATATCGGTCTCGAACTTCAGGTCACGGTTGGTGATGATGCCGATGAGCTTGCCCTTGTCGCAGATGGGCACGCCGGAGATGTGATATTTAGCCATGAGGGCGTTGGCCTCGCCCAGGGTGTGGCCGGGAGCCAGCCAGAAGGGGTTGGTGATGACGCCGTTTTCAGAGCGCTTGACCATGTCCACCTGCTCTGCCTGGGCGGCGATGGACATATTCTTATGAATGATGCCGATGCCGCCTTCTCTGGCAATGGCGATGGCCATGCGATACTCGGTAACGGTGTCCATTGCGGCGGACATCACCGGAATATTCAGCTGGATTTTCTTGGTCAGCTGAGTGTGCAGATCAATATCCACCGGATGGATCTTGCTTTCTGCCGGAATCAGCAGAACGTCATCAAAAGTGAGCCCCTCTTTTAGGAACTTTGCGGAAGCATCCAAATTAACCATTTCGACATTCCTTTCTTTCGTTTCAAGATTTTGTATAGGTTCAGGCTGAACTTGGTTTTCTAATAGTATAATGTTACGCCGGACTGCTCCGGATGGTCAGCTTGGGGTGACAGCACAGCTCGTTCAGGTCATCCATGGTGCCAGCATTGATACGCATGGCGCTGCCGCACTGGGCGCAGATGAGCTCCACTGACGCATAGTGGACTTCCAGCCGCCACTGATGGCTGCCGCATTCACAGGAGATGCCGTCCCGCTGGGCGATGTCCTTCAGCTCCGCCAGCACTTCTTCCATGACCAGGTTGTTGAGGAAGGTATCCGGTTCCTCTGACTGCTTGTCCTTCTCCTGCGCCAGGTGATCCGTGGCCTTCTCCAGTCGCTCCATGGCAGCGAACACCGCTCCTTCTTCGCCTACATAGCAACAGTCCATGCCGGTGCTCTGACAGGAAAAAGCAAGTGCCTTGCGTGACAGGAAGGCTTCCGCAGGGCACGTGACAGTATGCCGGTCTCCGCAGGCCACGCAGGGGGCCGTGATGCGAAAACGGTCCAGCAAATACTCGATATTCAGACTGGACTTTCCACAAGGGCAGGGGATCTCACAGGAAGCAGACGCAGTCAGCTGGAAGGTGGAGCGGGCAGCGATGACGCTGTTGCGGCAGTGCGGGCAAATATAGCCGATGGTACGAGAGGTAATATCCGCCATAATTTGATCGCTCCTCTTAAATCAAGAAATTATTTTATCTATTATATCATCCCACCTACTGCAAAGCAATGGCACACTCTGACAAAGCGGTGACAAAAAACCAGCCCCTGCCAGGCCAGTATCCACAAAAAGTCACCGTATAAAATTCCCCTCACCACGGCAGACTAGAGACAACTGAGAAGAGGAAGGGGATCGTATGGCAAGTAAGAAAATCGGAAAACAGACCTTCGCCCTGTGCAACCCGCCCTCCATCGCCGGCCACGCCAATGTGGTAGGCCCTAAGGAGGGGGACGGGCCGTTGAAGGACAGCTTTGACGTGATCTCCCCCGATGCCTCCTTTGGGGAGCGGAGCTGGGAGAAAGCGGAGGTGGAGATGCAGAAACGGGCGCTGGCGGCGGCCTTGGAGAAGGCCAAGCAGACCACATCGGTGCTGGATTTCCTCTTTGCCGGGGATCTGCTCAACCAGTGCATCAGCGCCGGCTACGCCGCCCGCAGTGCTGGCGTACCCTTCTTTGGGCTGTACGGTGCCTGTTCCACCATGGCGGAATCCTTGGGACTGGCGGCGATGCTGCTGGATGGGGGATTCGGCGAGTGGGGGGCGGCGGTGACTTCTTCCCACTTCTGTTCGGCGGAGCGTCAATACCGCACGCCATTGGAGTACGGCGGTCAGCGCACCCCCACTTCCCAGTGGACGGCCACGGCGGCGGGGGCGGTGGTGCTGGCCAAGAACGGGGACGGCCCTTATATCACTCATGTGACCCCAGGGCGCATCCAGGACAAGGGGATCAAGGACGCCAACAACATGGGCGCCGCCATGGCATGGGCGGCCTATGACACCATCTCCCAGCACTTTCAAGATACCAACCGTTCCTCCTCCTTCTATGACCTGATCGTTACCGGCGACCTGGGGAAACTGGGCATGGAGATCGTCATCGACCTGTTCGCCGCCGACGGCATTGAGCTGCGGGGGAACTACAGTGACTGCGGCGTGATGCTCTTTGACCTGGAGGGACAGGACGTTCACTGCGGGGCGTCCGGCTGTGGCTGTGCCGCCTCGGTGCTCACCGGATACCTGCTCAATGGGATGCGGGCAGGGAAGTGGCGCAATCTGCTTTTCTGCGCCACCGGCGCTCTGCACTCGCCCACATCCTTGGGGCAGGGGGAGTCCATCCCTGGCATCTGCCACGCCGTGGCCATCTCCACGGGAAAATAGGAGGCTTTTATGGAACTGCTCGCACAATTCATCCGCACCTTTCTGTGCGGCGGGGTGCTCTGCCTGATCGGACAGATCTTAATCGACAAGACCAGCCTGACCCCCGCTAAGATTTTGACCATGTACGTCATCGCAGGTGTTGTCCTGGGGGCGATCGGGGTGTATGAGCCCATCGCCCAGTGGGGCGGCTCCGGCGCTTCCGTGCCCCTGACCGGGTTTGGGTACAATCTGGCCAAAGGAGTCAAGGAGGCTGTGGCGGCCAAAGGCTTTTTGGGCGCCATGACTGGCGGACTCACCGCCGCCGCTGGGGGCATCACGGCCGCCACCTTTTTCGGGTGGCTGATGGCGCTCCTTTTCAGTCCGAAAGAAAGAAAATGACAAATCAAAACCACTAGTAAACTAGTGGTTTGCACAGACCCTAGAAGGGTCATTA
>ERZ824978.491-NODE-491-length-57317-cov-37.180521_pt1 | contig 57317 bp, 58 predicted proteins | sample MGYA00519860_ERZ824978 | MGnify/ENA primary metagenome ERZ824978 (study PRJEB31778, sample SAMEA3449184) | human gut metagenome | biome: human gut; feature: human-associated habitat; material: faeces | place: United Kingdom | collected 2010/2012 ... | reverse complement strand
ATTATCAAAAAATTAAAAACACAAAAAACAACTAAAAATTTTGCGTCACATCCTCTTTTTGAGGAAGTGCATCAGGCAAGTCAAGGCCAGTATTGATTCCATCAGTTCTAGGTTGTCTTTCATCTTCACCCCCAATAGCTGTGCTTGGTGTTGTACTGTTCCACCCTATTATTCAATAGTCTAGTTTTAATATAATCAGTAATTCCCATAATAATCATTCATATTTTTTATTATATTATTTATTATATTTTTTATATAAAATAAGTAATAAAATTAATGTAGAATCGTAGACAGTTATTAACTATAAACTTAGAAATATCAATAAACGATTTGGAAAGTATAAAAAAGATTCAGTTCAAATACTTAAGATAAATTTATTTTAATTATTTAAGTTAATTTTTAATATTATTAATCATAAATTATCTATTAAATTCAATATATCCTATAATCCAGTGAGAGGTTTTAATTCATGGAAGTTTTAGAAGAAAATTTATTTGAAGATAAAGTGGCTTCTCTTAAAAATGCATTTTATGGATTAACTTTTGCTGAATTAACTTATAATATTAATTTTAATGAAAATGTTGATTATACTTCTGATTTTTTAACTATTATGCAAAATATTATTTGTGAATTAGAAAATAATAATGTTGATTATGATTTAACTGATTTAGATAGTATGGGGAGAATCTTTTCACCCACCCAATTAATTGAAAATACAGATGATACTTTTAATGTTTTAAAAATATTTCCATTAGTATACCTCAATTTGTTTAAACATGACTTTAATTATTCAAATGAAAATATTAACTTTAATAAACCTAAAGATTTTTCATTGGACTATCTTGACAAAGTTGTTTCTTTTTTAACTAATTCTATTAATATTAAAATTAAAAAATCTAAAGGTTTTCCATTATTGAAGTATCATGATAAAGTCGTTTTTTCTTTGGCTAATTATATTAGTAATGATATTTCACAGGATGAAATTTATTGTTACATAATTTTTGCAAAAATTTTTTGGTTATTTGTAAGTTTATATTATGGATATCAAGTAGTGGAGTCCAAAAACATGTTTGATATAATTGACATGCAATTAACTGAATTAAAAAATGATTGTAAGAGCAATGGCATAAATCTTCCCAATCATTTTGAATTTTTATTTAATAACTTCTCTAAATTAACAATTGACGACATCAATGCCACAGATGGTTTTGTAAATACGATTTATTCAGTAATTTACTCATTGAATAGTAATTCATTTTATGAATCTATTTCCAAAGCCATTAATCTTGAAAATGAATTAGGATTAACTACAGCAATAACTGGCATTATCGCAGGTTGTTATTATAAAATTGATGAAGATTTCGATGCATTAGTCCCTATAATAGATGGCAATTCAAAAGAAAAAATTTCATTCAAGAAATTCATAAATACCATTCCCTATTTGAATCATTTTTTAAATAATTTCGAAAATGGCATTGTTAAAGAACAAATCAGACAAATAATAAGATTCCTTCCATTTTTTGAAAATGCTAAAAAAAGTGATTGCTATACTTCCAGATTCCCCTATCCGGATTATCCTGCAGAAATGCGATATTTCAACCTTATTGTTGGACGTTCGTTAATACATGATCGTTATGTTCACAGCCATTATAAAGAAATAGAAGATAAATATAGTGGTAAATCATTTGGCAAGGATTATGCGCAAGAGCGGAAATATCTTGTTGATAAAGCTAATTTTCATGAATTAAAAGTTTGCTTAGCAGAATATTTGAGAGCAGAACACATGTGTGAAGGTTGGTGGGGAGGAGCTATTGATGAAAAGATTTTTTACATTATATTACTAAAATTTAAGGATTATTATGATTCTACCGATGTAAACTATTTAGATATTCCAGTTATAGATTATAAAAATATTTCAAAAGCAACCTATTCAACAACTAATAAAAAATCTAATAGCTATAATGTTGAAAACAAACCTAGAAAAACAGATTTCGAAGGTATTGTTATTACAATTCTACTTAATAAAAATAATCCTCTCAATGTTGGAAACATATTAACACTTGTAAAAGAACCAGACAATACCCATGATGCTGAAGCAATTGCGGTTAAATTAGATGATGAAAAAATAGGATATGTTGCAAATAGTACAAATACTGTTGTTAAAGGGACAATGAGTGCTGGAAGAGTTTATGATAAAATAAATAATATACAACAAGCAGAAGTTATTTTAATAGATAAACATGCTCCCTTGGCCAGAATAATTTTTTAATCGAGTAATTTATCGCATATTGTTAATATGGAATTCGTTAATTTTTTTATTTAAGGTTAATTGTTTTCTTATATTTATTCAATGATTAATCATCATTTCTTGTACTTAACCCATGCAAAAAATCTAAAATCATTAAACATCTTATCGTATAATCTTTTTTACCATAATTGCTATTTTCCCCATGTAATATTTTATTTCTACTGAAATGCATGGATGTTTTATAATCTCTTCTAGAGGAGTATCCTGAAGTAAAACATCTAAAAACATCATTTATTACATCTGAAAATTTATCGTCTGATGTTAATTCCCTATAATGCTGTTTAAATCTAATATTTTGACCATGTTCATCCTTTTGTTTGCTACCTTCTAAATCATAAATTATATATTAGCTATAGTAACCATCAATAAAAATCATGATAAATAAACTATTATTCCTTATCAGTAAGCCCACTTTCAAATCTAGGTGAAACATCCTCTCTTAATAGATTTTCATTATTAATTTTAAATGGATCTTCATCATAATATTTTGATATTTCATTTTTTATTTTAAATGAAGATTCAATTAATTTTTCTAGTTTAAATATTTTTATTATATCTTCCATTTTAAATCTAGCATTACTATTTAACATGAGGCCTAATATATTATTAGTTCCATTATAAATTTTTAGAATTTCATTGAAATCACAAATTAAATCATTTGTTAAAAAATAAGAATAATATCTATGGAAATTAGAAATATCTTCAAAAAAACTCATTAGTTGCCTTGCAATTGTTTCTCTCCATAGCTGTGTGGTTACCATATTTCTGATATAACTTTCCTTATTAGTAGTTACTAAATTTCCAATATAACTCTCCTTATTAGTATCAATCAATTTAATTTTATTTACCATCATTGGCACATTTTCAAGAGTGTATTCTAAGCTTTTCATTTCATCATAAGTTACTGTAGATTTATACATATTCAGTATAAATTCGTCAAATTTATTTATGGGAATAATTAGTTGACCGTATATAAATTTTCTTTTTTCTTCAAGTTCTTTTTGAGCAGCAGCCTCTATTTTGAAATCTATCAATGAAATAATTATGATTGATGAGATAATGTTTATTAAAAGTGGAATTACAATTGTTTTGATAGATTCGTATAAAGAGTCATCTTTAGGAATTATTTGTAATAGCATTATTGCCAATACTAGCAATATTCCTGCAATTATGAGTAATTTCCTTGCAATTTTTTTATAATCTGTTTGGAACATAGTGTTCTCCTATAAATTAATTTCTTTAGCTTTTAATGCATATTCTGAATAATTCATTTTCATTCTATATAACTTACAATTTTTTTCACAAGCAATATCTTTGAAATAATCAAGATATTCCTCATTAAATTTAACACCTAAATATATTTTAGAAGGTTTTAAAGGTAAAAACTTCTCATCAGATATTAATCTTCATTCTCTTTCATATCTCCAGTCTTTATATTTAATCAGCAAATTTAATTTTTTATCAGATATGTCAACGTTTATAAGTGGGAAAAATGTTTCATGATAGAAAACAGGAAATAACTGTTTTTTGATTTTTTCTTCAATTTCAGAGGTGTCATATCCAATACAGAACCCTTGATGCTGATTTGCATAATGAGACCACATTAAAATTGAATCATGAATTTCACTTAAACAACTGACTTTAAATTTTATTCTATTTTTAACATAGTAATCATAGAAAAATTGTTGATTTTCATCTAAAAAGCCATCCATCATGCCCATATCAATATTTATGTCTTTATACATTATTTCTTTGTTATTTACACAATTTGGATTGTCACCGGCTTCTCTAATTTTATTGTCTATTATTTGTTCTTTTAACTTTTGTTTTGAAGTTTTTTGATGTCCTCTTTGAATTTTTCAATATCTATGCTAAAAGCAGAATCATATGGGTCATTAAAGTTATAAGGGTTACTTAAATAAATTTTCTCATTTTTCAACGCATCAACATGTTTATTGCATTTGATGTTTTCGTCTTTGGAGATGGAACGGTAATGTATAACTCTTTAGAAATATATTTTTCCCTTTCTTGTATGATTGAATAGATTTGATCTAATTGTAGATTAAGATTGTTTTCTAAAATAATGCTCACTTCCTTAATATCATTTTGTTTTGATGTCTTTAAAATTTTAGTTTTGAAAATGTGTTTGGTTGCTGTAACTTTCATCTGAAATCTACATAACCAAGGCCATCTTCATCAAAGCGATTTTAAAAATAACCGCACTAGTAAGATGTTATAATTCATATTTATCTCGTTTATAAATATCTTTACCGTTCATAAGATATACTCCCAATTCACTTACATTGCTCATGGAGTGTTTTGTATTAATTGGAAGTGGATTAAAGATTGCCATATCAATTATTTTATCCAATACCTTAAAAATATCTTTATCAAAAATGCTCTCATCCTGAGTTTCTTTATAATACTTGACGAGGTTTTTAAAAGCTTTTTTGTTAATTGGTATTTTGTTAGCTTCAACAATATCTCCTAAAATTTTAAGTCCTTTCTTTTCACCATTTTGGGGGTGTTTATAAATATTTTTAATTTCTTCTAAGCTAAAATTAGTTTCACATACTTCATTTATGGCTTTTTGCAATTCTTCATGAGTATAATTGTCTAATTCAAAATCATATTCCCAAACATGTGACCATTCCTTAATCATTTTTTCATATTTCTCTTTACCTGATTCTGGATGTTTTTTTTCAATTTCTTTAATGTTTCTTCCATCAAATTTTTCAAATAATTCTTTTAAATCAAAAACCCTCCCCTCAAGTACACGTTCCGTAAGTTTATTTTCATCATCTCCTAGAAAATAGGGTAAAGCTTGCCATTTATGCAAATTATAGTTAATCAAATGTTTATAACTAGTTACAATATTATCCATATATTTTCTGGTGTTTTCATCTTTAATTCGAATATTTTTTCCATAAAAGTTAGAAACACCTCCAATATTAATAATTTCAATTCCTAAATTATCACATGAGATTGCATAAAATTTTAAGAACATGGGAAGCATAATCTCTTCGGTTTTTCCTTCAACAAAAACAACAACTTTCGGATGATAATTAAGATTGAGATAATTTGCAAGGTAAAATAATCTTTTTTGATGGTTGTTGAATTCATATTCTCCAGTGATTTCATTGGTAAAATCTTCATTTCTACATCCTCTGATGCTTCTACCAGTTTCTTTTGAGGGGATATTATTTTTTATATCCTCAGAGGACATGTCTATTTCATCCACATCAAAAATTTCTCTTCCTAAATGATGCTGAATGCATTCTTTAAGCATTTCTGCCCATTGTAAATATTCAATTCCTAATCTTGTTGGTCCTTTACAATCATCTTTTTTATCCCACGCAATATTTTTCCATAATTGTATTGCAAAACGGCTTCCCAATATGTATTCTAATTTATTGCAGATTTCAAAGTAAGTTTTGTATAAATCATCTTCTTTAGCGCCAATAACATCTAATGCTTCGTTTAAATTATATTTTTTTATTTTTCCATGATAGTTATTTCCATAGTTTGGATAAAAATATATGCCATTTGATTTACCGTAGGGGGAGTAAATTTGAGTAGCAATTAATAAGTTGATGAATTTTTCGATATAAATTTGATAAGAATCAAAAAAGATATTATTTTTATTTTTAGGGTCATGTTTTAATAATTCAATTACATGGTATATTTGAAAAGTCGAATAAAAGGATTCGAATTTTCTTTTCCTTGCTTTTTTATCAAAAAACTTAGAAAATTCCATAAAATCTTTTTCTTGAGGTAAAAAAATATATCCTTCATTAAGTAGCTTATTAAAATCATTGTGATGTTCGGGTTGGAAATCTAGAGATATGAAGATATTTCGAGGTTTGTTTTTGAAATCTTTAACTCTAAAAATTGGATAAAACCAACCACTTTTCTCAAATTTTTCTAATTTATCTTGTGTTACTTTAATCCCTCTTTTATCACAGAATTCAATGAAATTTTTCATATTCAATGGAGGATTTTCTACATACAATTCTTTTTTAAAATAGTATTTTAAAAATTCATAATTCATTTTTCATTTCCTTTTAAAGTCACTATTCGATTTTATGATAGTTTTTGTATATCATTATTTTTATTATTAAGTAATAATATAGATAATATAATTATTTATTATTTAAATGAAAAAATAAGTTTTCTTAATTTGTAAGTTTTTATTCATAATTGTTAATGTGGGTTAATATGTGGTTAGATAATTTTTTTGAATTATTATATTCTAAAGGTGGTAAAAAAATTAAAGAAGCATATGAATTAAAAAATCAAAAAAATGCCTGAATTTCTTTATAAATATAAGTCCATTGATGAACTGGGACATACTTTTGATTTATTGGAAAATGATTTGATATTTTTATCCAATGCTAATAATTTAAATGATTTGTATGAGGGTGAAATTTTTTATGATAACAAAGAACTACTTTATAATAGATTCAAATCTTATGTTTTACCTTATTTTATGACAATAACTAAATTTAACCATGATCAAAAGGAACAAATAAAAAACTCTGAAAATCCTTATTTAGAGACAATGAAGTTAATTTATGAAACAGATCCCGAGATTAATCCAGAAATTTCATTTAATGAATTTAATGATGATTTATCTAATTTCTTTTTAGACATGTCGGATGATACTTACAAAAAAGTAAATTATGCAAGTAAAGAAAACACTTATTTAACCTGTTTTTCTGAAAATCATGATATAAAATTAATGTGGGCTCATTATACTGATTATAATAAAGGAATTTGCATAAAATATAATATTAAGGATTATGAAAATTTAATGCATATATGTTATCCAATTAAATAGGAAGATGGATATGATTACACTGAAGAATTGTCTAATTTTAAAGAACATATGTTTAAACTTGCATTTGATCCCTATTTAAGAAAGGAAACTGATTGGAGTTATGAAAAAGAGTGGAGAATATTATTCAATGATGAAATTTTTTTAAGAAGTGCATTGAAGATTGGTGAAAAATATTTTCTTAAATTACCAAAACCCTCTGCCATATATTTAGGTAAAAGAATAGGCAGTGCAAATAAACGAAAAATCTTGGATATTTGTAAAAAAAGAGAAATCTCACTTTATCAAATGGAAAAAGATACAAGTGAAGCTAAACTTTATGAAATTGAAATTTTAAAATATTCTGAAAAAAATTTCGAAGATGAAATGTTGTGGAATCTATTAAAAATAAGGCATATAAATCATTGATTCATAATTATTTTTACTATCCAATTTTAAGAATGGAAGATATAGAAAAAAGGTTTTCAAAAATTATTGATTCCTTTAATAATTTAACAGATAATGAAATACAACTCTTTTTAGATGAATTATTATTTAAAAATAACATGTTATGAAGAATATCTAAAATTAAAATTAATGGTAACAAAAATAGAATATAATACTGAATTGCACTATCAGGAAATTTTTTTAAATTCAGAAGACCAATACATACCTGGTTATGACAAGTTATTTAAAAAATCATATGATATTCAATTAGAGAAATCTGGACTTGCATTAACATTAAACAAACATATTTTACAATTAGTGTCTCATGAAGATAAAGCATTATTTGAAATTTTGGGAAAAATTAATTATAATCATGGAATTGCAAAATTCATTTCTGAGTGTTGTGATGAATTGAATATAAATTATAAACAAAACATTTTGATAAATGTGGACAGTAATTATTTTAATCCTAAAATTAATCCCTATGCTTTTTAACGCAATTTAAAAATCAAATAAAGTTGTTTGCTTAGGTTCAATATATCTAATTACTCCCGTATCAATTAGATTATCATTTTCTTTTAGGTGTCCAAGCAACAATGGTGATTTCTCATCATGCAGTTTTATAACCTTTTTAGGAATATCTGGTTTTCTGTTGGCGTAGCAATATTTACATTCACTTAAACAGGAATTATAATCACCAATATCCCTTGATGGAATGCAGTGACAGTTTTCTCTAATTCCAGTTCCTTTAACACTTTTGTAAACTACATTATGTGCCTGTTGCAATATCTCCTGAGTTGTACAGCCTGCAGCATGTATACCATATTTCTCATAGCTTTCGTTTGTTGCACAAGATTGAGTATAAAGATTATATCTTTCTGATATCTCTCCAATCCCTTTCAATAATATCACTTTATCTTTTTCAGTAAGTGGAATTATTTCGGGCATGTTCTCTTCAACTTTCCTATACATGTCCACAAAACTGAAGATGCATCTGTAAACCAATGGCGCAATCTTTTCGACCATATACTCAAAAGTTTCCAAATGTTTTTCAACAGTGTATTTTTCAGTCAGAAGAATAGGATCATATCTCCAGAGAATTTTATTGCTGCCAACAATATCCGATAATCTTTCCAATGTCATTATGGACTGGTCTATTGTCGGAACTTTCGGTTCTATATCCTTGCCATAGGCAGTAATAGTGTAATTGCACAATATATTGTACTTTTCATCTATCTCACCTATATGTTTCAATATAGGTTGGTAGTTTTTAGAGCAGAACAGAATACAATCCACATCCTCCGGCTTTAGACTTAACTTGTATACATTTTCCTTTGCAAACGGATTTCTTGAATATGCATATCCCTCTTCAAGCCGGTTCAATAGCCATGGAGTGTAATAGTTCACTATATCTGTTCTTCCGCCAACGTTTATTATCATCGTATCACACATAATATATAATATATCACACATAATATATTTGGTGACAATCACATTTTTTATTTGTGTTTTTGCCGGCACCATACCAAAGATTTTGATAATTAAATTCAGTTCATAACAACTGATTTATTTTTTCACATCCATTCAAATTAAAATTTTTTATCTGAATATAAGTTCAATTTTGACTTTTTGAACGGAATTGCAAAACCTTAATTAACAGGGAAAATAATACTATTAATTGTAGTGAGAGAAAAAGTAGTAGATTATTTCGTGGCTATTTGCATAACAATAATCGGAGAATAACCATGAATAACTGGGTTTTATTTTTAATTGTAATTATGGCTGTTGGCGGTGTTTTGATAGCTGCTGAGCAAACAGCACACTCTGGTGAAGATTCACAAAGCATTTCAGTTAACAATTCTTCTCAGAATAATCCTGATGTAAATTACTCTGAAATTGATGTTCAAATGAAAAAACTGTGGTATTGACAGGATAATTATCTAAATTGTCTAATAATTGGAAAAATTGCTTATAAGTGATTTATCTTTAAATCCTTTGATAAAATAAAATTAAAAAAAAGAGTAATTAGAAAATTGAATTATTTCTGTGGGTTAAATTCAATTTCAAATCCGATTACAGGATAATCTAGGGTAAAGTTAGTGATTACTTCCGGAGAGAATTCACCGAAGAAACCGGATATATTTCCATTAGCTGAAGTTCCTTTTACATCACTTACCCTTCCAGCTATAAAACTGGGATTGTTGCTGTCGCTGATTTCCATGGAATAACCTAAGTTTTGAAGTAAGCTGGTTACAACAGATTTGATTTCAGTAAAGTTCGCACTTGAGTGGCAAATCAATCCGGCTAGTTTTTTGGAAGCTCTTACTTTAGTTTCCTGGGTTTCATCCATGTATAAGACATCACCGATTTCAAATATTTTTTGAGGTAAATCTTCGTGTTTATTGTCTTCTAGAAACTCCATTAAACTGTTGATTAGGCTGGTACGAATCATGGTTCTGTCAATTGTAATAGGTCTTGCTACCTGAACGTGGTTAATTTCCTTTTGTTTCATTTTGCTGAAGTGTGCATCTTCATTAGTAAGCATTAAACTCATGATTTCCTGGAATCCTAATCCAACCATAACTTCTCTCATAAGGGATTCTGATCTGAACCAGTCATGTTCGTAAGCTATTGTTGAAATGTCTGGAAGTTTAGCTTCAACATCATTAATTCTGTATTGTACCGCAATGTTTTCAACAACATCCACTTCATGAAGGATATCTATTCTGTAGGATGGAATGTAAACTTTTAATTCATTGTCATTTAATATTTCTGAGTCAAAACGTGCCTGGGATAATAACTGTTGTATATCTTCAGCATTTAAGTCAGTTCCACCAATTAAACTGTTAGCTACATCAACATGGACATTTTTTACTTGAGGACTTAAATCAGGAGTAGTTATGCTTTTGTCTTCGTATTTAACTTCCATACTTTTTATTTTTCCGCCGACTTCTGCAAATGAACTGCAGATAATGTTTAAACACTGGTTAACTGCACGTTCGTCAGTTCCAGTTACATCTACAATAATGTTTTTCACATTTTCATCAATTTTTGTAAGTTCTCCGTTGATGATTGGGGGCATGGAAAGTACCTGATTATCCTTGTCTAAAATTAAAGGATATTTATCAAAATCTTCAAGAAGATGAGCATAAGCAACTCCTTTTTCATGATGGGTTAATATTTCTTCAGGAGTCATTGGAGTATCTTTTTCAAGTGCAACGAATGCATTTTCATCTTTAGGAGTAGCTATGTAATTAAATGGCTGGGATACAACATCTGCATTGTGAATACCGATAGCTACTTTTTTTCTGTCTCTTCCGATTACCCAGTGGAGGTTTTCCTGGAAATCCATAATGTATTTAAGTTTGTCACCAGTAAAATCAACACCTTCGATTTTTGCAAAGGCAATATAAGGTCTGATTTTAGCTACTTCAGCATCTACAATTACACTTTCATCTGATGGTGTAACTTCGTATTTTGGAAGTCCTGTTTCCTGATTGATAAAGCCTTTAAAAGATCTGGCAACTCCTTCTACAGATAAATTGTCCGGACGATTCGGGAAAAATTCCACTTTGATTTCTTCATCATCAAAGTCTTCAATATCACTTGACATCATTGGTAAAGTGTTTATCAATTCGTCTTTTTCCATATCTATTCCTAAATCTTTTAAATCTTGATATTTGAATGTAATAACTGGCATTTAATATACTCCAATAAAATTATTTTTATAATCCATAAATAGCTATGAAGAATAATGATTCAATTACAAAATGTAATGATCTGTGTTCTAATTCATTCATATGACTGCTAATAAGTAATGTGTGGCTTACATCTATCACAAAATGAATAAATGCTGCTAATATTCCTATTTCTAAGTTTAAAAATGCTATTGACACAAAAATAAAGTGGAATCCTGCTTCCATTAATTCATGTATAATCCAGGTTTTCCATGGAGCATTTACTGAATTATTAATTATTCCTCCTAAAATAAGGTAGAACTTATTAAAGATTTTCCATACGATTTGTGTGTGGATTGTGTCGCTTATAGCTAATACGATTGCAACATAAAACCATATTAATTCCATTTTTAACAGTCCTTTTATATTCTTTTATACATTTATTATTTAGTGTAGTTAATCATTATTAAAGTATCTGTTTTTATTAAGTTTCTGACTCTGTTGAAATTTTTCTAATTTTTTTTACAGCAGAAGTTGCATATTGATTTATTTTAATTATTAATCTGTTATATGGTTTTTAAATTCTGTGATACTGAATTTATCTGATGAGATATTAATGAAGAAATTAAATACCTCTTGAAATCCATCGTTAAATAAAAATAAAATGAAAATTCAGTAGAATAAACAGCACTAAACCGTATGGATGTATAAATAAGGAATGCATCTTAAAATATTAGTTTGATTCAACAAAATTTCAAAAAGGATTTCCGGATAATTTAAATTTTTCCATTGCTGTCAAGCTAAGCTTTTTTTTGATTTTTAGTTTTTTTTCATTTAATTATTCTTATTTTTTGCTTATTTATTTTATAACTTGTTATATTCTTTTTATTTTAATTGTATCTATTTTTATTTTAATTATATTTAATTTTAAGTATTTTTTATAGTTAATTTTATTTATTAGTAATTATATATATTTATTTAAGCATGTTAGTTTATTTTAGTTTGATATAGTTAAATTGGAGTTGATTTAGGCATGTTTTTAAGTAGGATAGTTTCAGATGAATTCGGAAATTTTAATAATTTTGTTGAACGAAAATATGTATTAAGTGATGTTGATTTTACTCGAAAAGGAAAATTGAGTTTAGAGTCAATGATTAAATATCCATTGTGCAATAATAAAAAAACAACATCTATTGAGATTAATCGTTTTTTAAGAAACGAATTGAACGATAGAGGTGTTAGAATTACTAAACAAGCAGTTTCTGAAAAAAGACAATTTATTGATCCTCAAGTTTATATTGACATGAATGGCAGCTTAATTTCAAAAATATATGCTCATAAAGACGAAATGACAACTTTCAAAGGTTTTAACGTCTATGCAATTGATGGGTCAATTGTTGAAATCCCAAACACAAAATTAACAAGAGAAGAATTTGAAATTCCAGAAAAAACTGAACTAATGAAAGATACATCAACTGCAAGAATCTCTTGCATGGCCGATACAAAATGGGACTTCATAATCTCATCAAACATAACCAATAAAAGCACCAGCGAAATAGAACACGCATTAATGCACTTAGACGATGTAAAAAATAAAATAGACCTCACAAAGACAATAACAACCTATGATAGATTCTATAACTCCATAGAAATAATGTTCAAAACCATGCTATTAGACTCTTACTTCATAATACGTGGAAAAACACACACATTTAAAAAACAACAAAATAAAATGAAAAAAGAAGGAAAAACCGACGAAACACACGAAATCAACATAAAAAAAAGCACAAATCAACAATTTTTTCACAGAAGAAGTGAAAAAATTCGCAAGAAAAACACGAGAAATAAAAGTCAGAATAGTATTCGTAAAACTCAAAACCGGAGAAACAGAAACACTATTTACCAATTTACCCAAAGAAATAGCAACACCAGAAGAATTAAAAGAATTATATGGAACAAGATGGACAATAGAAAAAAACTACGACAGATTAAAAAACAAACTTCACATTGAAAAATTCACAGGAAAAAAGAAAATAATCATCGAACAAGACTTCTACAGCCACATATACCTATTAAATATACTAATATCACTCAAACATGATGCAGAAGAAGAAATAACACGAAAAACAAAAGAAACAACAAAATACAAATATGTTTACAAAAGCAATGTAAACACACTTATCGGAAACATAAAAGAAGAAATGCCCCGGCTCCTAACAGACGATAAAGAAGAAATAAAACAAATAGTAGAAGAAATACTAGACATAGCAAGAAAAGACCTAGTATACACAAAAATCAAAGCACCAACAAACAAAGAAAGAGATAAAAAGAAATATTATCACAAAAAATGCAAATCAAACATCCAAAACAGCTTTTAAAAAAATGCAAAACCTTAACTTGACAGCAATGAAATTTTTCTTATATATTTTTAAATAAAGAAATACATATTTGATAATATTATTTTTATTTAATTATTTGGAGAAAAGATATGTCAAATGAGAATATTCCTAAAGACTATGATTTTAAAAAAGAAAAGATTTGGGAGCAAAAATGGGAAGATGAGGAGCTTTATAAATTCCTCGGTGATGGAACTAAACCTAGATACATAATTGATACTCCACCACCATATCCAACAGGTTCTATTCATTTAGGCCATGTATTGAATTGGGTTTATATTGATATGAATGCAAGATATAGGAGATTAAAAGGATTAGACGTTCTATTTACTCAGGGATGGGACTGTCACGGTCTTCCTACTGAAGTTAAAGTTGAAGAAACTCATGGAATTAAGAAAAATGATGTTTCAAGAGCTAAATTCAGAGAGTATTGTATTGAGTTAACTACCCAGAACATAGCTAAAATGAAAGATCAGATGCAAGCTTTAGGTTTTTCACAGGATTGGAGCCGTGAATTTATTACAATGACTCCGGAATACATGAAAAGGACACAGTATTCCTTTTTAAAAATGTATGATGAAGGATTGATTTACCAGGGAATACATCCGGTTAACTGGTGTCCTCGTTGTGAAACAGCTATTGCTTTTGCAGAAGTGGAATACAGCGATAATGAAACATTTTTAAACTATGTTAACTTCCCGCCAGCTATGGAAGATTCTTATGATAATATAGCCAGTTCTAAAGTTTCAGGCAAAGAGGCTAATCCTGAAGATGAAGGAGTAATGATTGCAACTACTCGTCCGGAGTTAATGTCTGCTTGTGTAGCTGTTGTAGTTCATCCTGATGATGAAAGATATGCTCATTTAGTTGATAAATATGTTGAAGTGCCTTTATCTCATCAGAAAGTAAAAATTTACCCTGATGAAGAAGTAGACCCTGAATTTGGTACTGGTGCAGTAATGGTTTGTACTTTCGGGGATAAAACAGATGTAGCATGGGTAAATAAACATAATCTGGAAATTCTTGATGCTATTGATGAAAAAGGCAGATTAACTGAAGTTGCAGGAAGATATGAAGGAATGGATTTGGCTACATGTAAAGCTAAAACTATTGAAGATTTGAAAGATGAAGGGTATCTTTTAAAACAGGAAAAAGTTGATCAGAATGTTGGTCAGTGCTGGAGATGTAAAACTCCTATTGAAATTTTAGTTAAAAAACAATGGTTTGTAGCTGTAAATAAGTTAATCGAGCAAACTAAAGAAGCAGCAGAAGAAATGAACTGGGTTCCTGAACACATGAAAAGCCGTATGATTAACTGGGCAGATTCTATGGAATGGGACTGGTGTATTTCAAGACAAAGGTTATTTGCAACTCCTATACCTGTCTGGTTCTGTAAAGATTGTGGTAAAGTAATGCTTCCTGATGTTGAAGACTTGCCAGTTGATCCGACTCATGATAAACCTAAAAAAGCATGCAGCTGTGGCTGTGAAGAATTTATTGGAGAAGAGGATGTTTTAGATACATGGATGGACAGTTCCATTTCACCGCTTTCAATTGCAGGATGGCCTAATGAAGGTTATGAAAACAATTTCCCGGCAAATATCCGTCCACAGGGACATGATATTATCAGAACATGGGCATTTTATACAACACTTCGTTGTCTTGCTTTAACCGGTAAAAAACCATTTGATGATATTGTAATCAATGGTATGGTATTTGGTGAAGACGGATACAAAATGAGTAAGTCCAGAGGAAATGTAATTGCACCTGATGAAGTAATTGAACAGTATGGTGCAGATGCTTTAAGAACATGGGCAGCTAACAGTGTACCGGGTTCAGATGTAATATTTGACTGGAAAGACATTAAACACGGTTACAGATTCTTAAGAAAATTCTGGAATGCATTCAGATTCATTAGTATGCAGATATTTGATGAAGAGGTAAGCTATGATGAAATAAAAGATAACTTTGATCCTCTTGATTTATGGATTTTATCTAAATTAAATAACCTCAATAAAGTTGTAGATAATGCATTTGCAAATTATGATTTTGCAACTACAATCACATCAATTGAAAAGTTCATCTGGCATGATTTCTGTGATGAATACATTGAAGCAGTAAAATACAGATTGTACAATGATGATGTAAGCGATTCATCAAGAAAAGCAGCTAAATACACTTTAAGAAATGTTATTGAAACTTCATTAAAATTATTATCTCCAATTGTACCATTTTTTGCAGAGGAAGTTTACCAGTACTTCGGTGACGGGGAATCTATTCATAAAACCTCCTGGCCTGAAGTTAATGAAGATTTGGTAAGTGAAGAATACGAAAATAAAGGTAATATCACTGTAGATTTAATCGATGAAGTAAGAAGATTCAAATCCAGTTCAAAAATACCTCTTAACGCTCAGTTATCTGAAGTCAATGTTTATACCAATGACGGCAATTTAGTTGAAGTGTTCAATGAATTTTCACAGGATATTGAAGGAACTCTTAAAATTGATGATTTGGCTATTAAAACAGGAAAACCTGAAGTCCATGAAAAAATCATTGAAGTTGAACCTGACATGTCTCAAATCGGACCGATGTTTAAAAAAGATGCCGGAAAAATCATAGGTTACCTAAAATCCAGGGACATTGAAGAAATAGCTGATGAATTAGAAAATTCAGGTGAATTGGCTATTGGGGAGATTACTGTTAGTAAAGATTTATTAAACATCTCAAAAGAAATTGTAGGAGCTTCCGGTAAAAAAGTGGATATCCTGCAGTCTGAAAATTTAGATGTTATTGTTGAAGTAATTAGATAATTTTACTTCAATTCCTATTTTTTTAATAGTAAAGTTTTTATTCTTTTTTTATCAAATTTTTTACTTTTCAGATAAATATAATAATTTATAAAATATAATTATCAGTATGAATCTTAAAGTTAAAACTATTTCCAATATTAGTGGTGAAGTTAAGGCACCACCCTCTAAAAGTTATTCTCACAGGGCAGTTATATTAGCTTCTTTAGCTGATGGAACATCCAAAATTCATGATATGCTTTTTTCACAGGATGTTTTGTCATCCATTAATGCATGCAGAGCTTTAGGAGCAAATATCACTAAAAAAGATGATTATTTGGAAGTGATCGGAACCAATGGTAAATTGCACAATTCATCAGAAGTTCCTATTGATTTAGGTAATTCCGGAACTACTTTAAGATTAATGACAAGCATAGCCAGTTTGGCTGACAATGAAGTTATATTAACAGGAGATGACTCTTTGCAGACAAGGCCTATGGAGATTTTAACAGAATCATTGGCTTCATTAGGTGTATGTGCAGCTTCAATTAATGGTAATGGGAAAGCACCTATTTTAATCAAGCCAGGTTATGCAGGTGGTGAAACTAATATTTTAGGCAATGTCAGTTCTCAGTTTATTTCATCAATTCTGATTTCTGCTCCTTTATCTGAAAATGGAGTTGATTTATTTGTACTGCCTGAATTCAAGTCACGCCCTTATGTAAATATGACTTGTGATATAATGGCTAAATTTGGTGTTAAAATTGAAAATGAATTCTTTGTACGTCATGATGACTGTGACAGGGAATCTAAAAATTGCCGCATTGATGAATTTAAAATATCTAAACAGGAATATAAATCCTGTGACTATGTAGTTGAAGGTGACTATTCATCAGCATCTTATTTGCTTGCAGCTGTAGCTATTTATGGTGGAAATGCAAAAATATTAAATTTATTTAAAGATTCTAAACAGGGAGATAAGTTAATATTGAATATTTTAAAGAAGATGGGTGCAAAAATAGAGATTTTTGATGATTATGTGAAAATCTCATCTGAAGGTAATTTAAAAGGTATTGATGTTGATTTGTCAAATGCTCCTGATTTATTAATTACAGTAGCTATTTTAGCAGCTCTGGCTGATGGAACCACTAATATTACAGGTGTTAAACATGCCAGAGTTAAAGAAACAGATAGGATAGCTACTACATGTAGTGAACTTAAGAAATTAGGCTGCAAGTTAAAAGAATTTGAAGACGGCATGTCTATTGAAGGAGGAATCCGTTCAGGTGTTGTTGATTCACATAAAGATCATAGGCTGGCTATGGCATTTTCATTGGTTGGTCTAAAACATGATATAGAAATTAAAAATGGGGAAGTTTTTGATGTGTCTTTTCCTAATTTCATTGAAGCCATGTCAGAAATTGGAGTTGAACTGGAGTTAATTTAGGAAGTGTTGGTGTTGGAATTAACAGAAACTGAAAAGGTTATTAAAATTGTAGATGAGTTAAATAAGTTATATAAAATCAGGGAGTTTGTAAATAAGGATCCCTACAAAGTTTTAGTCAGGACAATTTTATCTCAAAGAACAAGAGATGAAAATACAGACCAGGCTACTAAAAACTTATTTGCCAAATATAAAAACATTTATGAAATAGTTGATGCTCCAACTGATGATGTTGAAGAGCTAATTAGATGTTCAGGTTTTTATCGTGTAAAAGCAGCTAGAATTAAAGAGGTTTCAAGGATTTTGATTGATCAGTATGGTGGTGAAGTTCCGGACAATCTAAAGGAGTTGGTTGAGCTTCCTGGTGTTGGCCGTAAAACTGCCAATTGTGTTCTGGTTTATGCATTTGAACTTCCGGCTATTCCTGTTGACACTCATGTTCACAGAATTTCCAACAGAATTGGTTTGGTAAATACTAAAACACCTGAACAGACAGAAGTGGAATTGGCTAAAATTGCCCCTAAGGAATTATGGATTAAATTAAATGATTTGATGGTTCAGTTTGGTCAAACTATCTGTAAACCTATGAGTCCTCAATGTGAAATGTGTCCGATTTCAGATATTTGTGATTACTGCTGATTTTCCGAAACATTTATAAATAAAAACATTGTTATATAACAGTAGTTATAAACAATAACTATTGTTATATTAGGTATTCCAAAATATGACAATTAATGATTAACCCTTTATAATATACCTTAAATGGAATTAATTAGGAGAAATAATTATGGTAAATGTTCCAGAATTAAAAAGAGGAGTTTTAGATAGTGTTATTGATGCTATTGGAAATACTCCTATTGTAAGATTAAATAATATAACTGAAGATTTAGATGCAGAAGTAGATGTAAAAATGGAATCCTTCAATCCAACTGGAAGTGTAAAAGACCGTGTTGCAGTTGCAATGATTGAAGATGCAGAAGAAAAAGGATTGCTTAAAGAAGGTTCAGTAATTATTGAACCAACCAGTGGAAATACAGGTATAGGATTAGGTTTTGCTGCAGCTGCTAAAGGTTACAGATTAATTTTAACCATGCCTGAAACCATGTCTGTTGAAAGAAGGAAATTGTTAGGAATATTTGGAGCAGAACTGGTATTGACTCCAGGTTCAGAAGGTATGGGTGGAGCTATAGCTAAAGCTAATGAACTGGAAAAAGAAATTCCGGACGGTATTGTTTTACATCAATTTGATAATGAAGCAAATACAAGAATTCATTCTCAAACTACTGCTAAGGAAATTTTAAGAGATACTGAAGGTAAAATTGATGCTGTAGTTGCAGGTGTAGGAACCGGAGGAACTATTACTGGTATTGGAAAAGTATTAAAAGAAGAAAATCCTGATGTTCAGATTATAGCTGTTGAACCTGAATCTTCTCAAACCTTAGGAAAAGGAGTTAAAGGACCTCATAAAATCCAGGGTATTGGTGCAGGTTTTGTTCCGTCTATTTATGATTCCGATATTATTGATGAAATTATTCCAGTTAAAGATGAGGATGCAGGTAATACTTTACTTGATTTGGCTAAAAAAGAAGGAATATTTGCAGGAATTTCCTCTGGAGCAGCAACATGGGCTGCAATTCAAGTAGCTAAAAGAGATGAAAATAAAGGTAAAAGAATATTGGCTATTTTACCTGATGATGGTTCAAGATATTTGTCTGTTGACTGGTTATTTGAATAGATTTATATATTATGTATTATAGAAAATGTATATACTATATGTTATATTTTTATAGATATACATATTCTAAATATATTTGAGGTTTGTTAATGCTTGGTAGATTAAGGAGTGAAATCAAGACAATAAAGGAAAAGGATCCTGCAGCGCGCAGTACTCTAGAGATATTTTTATGTTATCCTGGTTTTTATGCTATTATTATGCATAGGGTCAGTCATTATCTGTGGACCCACTCTTTAAGATTATTAGCTAGAATGAATTCGAATTTAGCCAGATTTTTAACAGGTATTGAAATCCATCCCGGCGCAACTATAGGTAAACGTGTTTTCATTGACCATGGGATGGGTGTTGTTGTTGGAGAAACTGCAATTGTTGGTGATGATGTACTTATTTATCAGGGTGTGATTCTTGGTGGAACAAGTACACAAAAAACTAAAAGACACCCGACTGTAGAAAAAGGAGCAATTATTGGTGCCGGAGCTAAAGTAATGGGTAATATTACTGTTGGCCAATATTCTAAAATAGGAACCGGTGCAGTTGTTTTAAAGGATGTTCCTCCGGATTCCACATGTGTTGGAGTTCCTGGAAGAATTGTCAGAAGTAAAAATGCTGAAAATATTGAAATTCAACATAAGACTGTTGATTTGGACCATAATAAGCTTCCGGATCCTGTCGCTGATGCAATCAATACTCTTACAAAGCATCTTAAAGAAAATGATAAACACATTAAAATTTTGTATGAAAAAAATTCAATTTGTTTAACTGAAGATGATGAAGACGAATTGGATGATTTATTGAAAAAATAGGAGATTAACATGAAACCGCCTTGTGAAATTGTTGTATGGTATGTAATACCTGCAATCAGATCAGAATTAGCTAAAGATTTGCTAGCTTTAGGTATGAAACAAAAAGATGTTTCCGAGCTTATGGATATAACTCAGCCTGCTGTGTCTCAGTATATTACTGATAAAAGGGGCAGCGGTATTGAATTAAGTCCAAATGTAAAAGAAATGGTTAAGGAATTAGCTGTTCAGTTACGTAATGGTGAAGCTAAAAAAACTGAAATAATTGGTAGAACATGTTCCATTTGTAAACATATTAAAATTGGAGATGTTTTAAAACAATTAAACATTGATAAGAATGATCTTGATGAAGACTGTCAGGGTTGTTTAGGTTCTGAAGTTACTGAATGTAAATAGTAAACTATATATGTAATAATAGTCAAACTATTAATTACTGTTTTATTTTTTGTGGCAAGCTGACCGAGCGGCTTAGGTGCGTGGCTGCAGACCATGATACTGGGGTTCAAATCCCTAGCTTGCCTTCATTTATTAATTATTGCTTTTTTTGAGGTATTTTATGGAAATTTATTCTACTTTAACTCGTAGTAAAGAAACTTTTGAAACCATGAACGATAATAGAATTAATTTATTTGTTTGTGGACCTACTGTTTATGATGATGCTCATATTGGTCATGGAAGAACTTACATTTCTTTTGATACAATAAAAAGATACTGGGAATATAAGGGTTATACTGTATTCTATATTCAAAATATCACTGATGTTGATGATAAGATAATTAAAAGATCAAAAGAAACAGGAATTCCGGCTGGAGATATAGCCAGGAAGTTTGAAAAAAGATATATTGAAGACATGAATAAATTAAATGTTACAGGCGTTAATTTATTCGCAAGAGCTACTGACCACATGGGCGAAATAATTGACCAAATTCAAAGATTAATTGATAAAGGTTTTGCTTATGAAACCGAAGATGGAGTTTATTTTGGAATAGATAATTTTGAGGAATTTGGAAAATTATCAAACAGAAACATTGAAGAATTGGAATCCCACAGGGAAATAGCTAAAACCACTAAGAAAAACCCAATTGATTTTGCTTTATGGAAAAAAAGAGAAAATGTCGATGAACCGGTATGGAACTCTCCATGGGGTGAAGGAAGACCTGGATGGCATATTGAAGATACAGCTATTACTGAATACTACTTTGGACCACAATATGATGTTCATGGTGGAGGACTTGACTTGATATTCCCTCATCATGAAGCGGAAATTACTCAAATGGAAGCAGTTAGTGGAAAAAGTCCGATGGTACGTTACTGGTTACATACAGGATTTTTAAATGTTTCCGGAGAAAAAATGTCCAAATCTTTAAATAATTTCATCACAATTCGTGAGTTGCTTAAAGAATATGATGCTGATGTATTCAGGTTTTTTGTATTGTCTACCCATTACAGAAGTCCGATTGACTTTTCAAAAGAGTCACTTCACCAGTCTGAAAAAAGTCTGGATAAAATTAAAAAATATTATGAATCATTAGAATGTGAAATCATAGAAAATGTCACTTCTGATTATGCTCCATTAAAAATAGCTAAAGAAGAATTCTTTAAAAGTATGGATGATGATTTCAACACTCCAAAAGCTATTGCAGCTATCTTTGGATTAATAAATGATTCCAAAAGTGAAATTGATTCTTTAGCTGATGAAGATGTTTTCGCTGTTCGTGAATTTTTAGATGATGTCGGTTTTATTTTAGGTATTGATTTTGATTTAAAAGATACAGGATCTTCTGATGAATTATTAACTTTAATTTCAGATGTCAGACAGGAATTAAGAAATAACAAACAATATGAATTGTCTGATAAAATAAGAAATCAGTTAACTGATTTAGGTTATGAAATAAGTGATTAGGAGGAGATTTATAATTTATCTCCTATTTTTTCTATTTGTGCAATAGCTTCTTCTAATCCGTCACCTTTTCCGGCAGCTCCTTTTGCAACAATGGTATCGACAATTTCCATACCCATGTATCCAAACGGTATAACTTTCATTGAATCAATGTATGCTGCAAATGCATCACTTGGTTGAGCTTGGGTAAATATTTCTATTACTTTTGTACCTTCTAAAGTTTTATCAGGATTTTGTGAGACCTGATAGAATCTGTCAATTAATGTTTTTGCCTGTCCACTCATTTGACCATAGTAAATCGGGCTTGAGAAAATGAATAAATCTGCTTCAAGCATTTCTGTGATGATTTTTCTTGCATCATCATCTTTTACACAGTCACCTTTTTGACAAGCCTGACAGGCTTTACAAAAACCGATATCCAGTTCATTAAGATAGTAAATACTTTTTTCACCATCAATTTTTTCCAATAATTTGTTTACTAAAATATCACAGTTTCCATCTTTTCTAGGACTTCCTACGATTGCTACTGTTTTCATAATTTTACACTCTCCTATAATTGTAATTTTATGTTTGTGTTATATTTAAACTATTGTGTTTTGCAACATTTTTCTTGACTTACTCAAAATATTTTGATAAATCATAAATATACCTGTATTATAAATATATTGAATAAACTTAAAGAGTATTTTATTCCAATAAAAAAACTTTAAGTTTCGTACAAGTAATTTAAAGAAATTAAGGGGGAATATGATGATTAAAAAAAGATTTATTTTAGTCATTATGATTATTTTAACATTTTCCATTTCATTGGTTAGTGCTAATGAAGATTTAAATAATGTTGGATATAGTGATGACTTGCAGGTTAATTCCACATATTCCGGCAGTGTTTTAACTGCTCCGGGGAATGCTGGAACATTCAGTGATTTGAATTCGAATATTCAAGCCAATTCAAACATAATTTTAGATAAAGATTATAAATATGATTCTTCAGCTGACAGTTCTTTATCATCAGGTATTATAATTAATAAAGATACAACTATTGATGGAGCATCACATATAATAAGTGGCAGTAATTCCAAAGATGTAAGGTTGTTTGCTGTTAATAAAGGCACTTTAACTTTAAAAAACATTATAATAACTGATTTGAATTATAATGCAGATGATAAAGGAATAATTTATCAAAATGGAGGGAATCTTGTTCTGGATAATGTTACTTTTCAAAATTCAGGATATAAAAGTTTAATATGGGCCGATGGAGGTTCATTAACTGTAACTAATTCTTATTTTGTTAATAACAATGCAACTAACATATTCAGAGTCAGCGGATATAATTCTGTTTTTATAAATAATAATGTAATAATGAATAACAATATTTCCAATGCATTGCTTGAAAATGGATTAAATGTAAACACAATTGACAATAATATTTTTATAAACAATATTAATCATGTAAATATTGAATATATTAAAAGCTGCAGAGATAATTACTGGGGTACAAATGCAGCTACTTATGGTTCTGTGGGAATACTGTATAAATGTAATTTTACAGTAGCTAAACTAAGTATTGTGGGTAATAATACTATTTTTGGAGATTCTGATTATCAGATTGTGTTTAACAATACAAAGTTACCAGTATTTGACCTTAATGTAAGTATTGATGAAAAATATGCTAGTGTAAATCAGAGTACCATAACTATTAAAAACGGTACTGCAAGTGTTGGCATAAGTCCCAAAGCTAATGGTGTTGCAGCTTTAAGTGTTGGTAAAGGTTTAATTAAAGATTCCAATACTAAAAATATTAAATTTAATCTTGACGGAAGTATTGATGAGTTATGGGTAGCAGCTACTGGTAACGATAATAATGACGGCAGTAAAGACAGACCATTAGCCAGCATAACCAAAGCTATAGAATTAGCTAAATCCGGTTACACTATTCATATAATGGATGGGGAATATTCTCAAAAAGTTTTGGAAATCAATAAAACATTGTCATTTATTGGTGAAGGCAGTGAAGTTATTGTAAGGGGGATCGGAAACCGTGTATTTTCATGTACTGAAAACGGAAATAATCTGGAATTTATTAATATTACTTTTGTAAATCTAATATCAGAAGAAACAAGATCTGCAGCTTTATATATTGAAGGTGATGGTAGTCTTAAAATAATTAACTGTACTTTTAGAGATATTGGTGCTAGATATGGTGCTATGAATATAGGTACTACTGCAAATGCAGAAATTAAAAACTGTACGTTTGAAAATGTAATTGGAACTGCTTCTAGATCATCTATTATCTATATTTCCGGAAGTGGTGAGTATATTTTTGACGGATTATCTATTTCAAATTCAAAATTAGCTGACAATGTTGCAGAAAACAGTAGGTATGCATATTTAAGAGGAATATTTTATATTGATAATCAAAATGCAGTTGTAACTTTAAATAATACGGTTATTAGAGGTTCATCAGGTCCAATGCAATCAGTTATTGAGTCAAGAAGTAAATTAAATATCCTAAATACTATAATTGTGAATAATACTGTTGGCATGACTTCTACAGGATACGGCCAATATCTTATTTACGGATCAAGTGCAAATGCCAATATCAATATTGAAAACAGTGTAATTTCAAACAATACTGCTGAAAATGCTTTAGAAAGTGAAATTTTCCAGCTTACTAATGGAAATACTCTTAATGTTACATATTCAAGTATTGTTGATAATAAATTTAACAAAATATTCAATGTTAAATCAGGAAATGCTGCAGTTACTCTGGATTATAACTGGTGGGGAAATAATAGTGTGTCTGATGATAAAATCAGTAAATGGATTATAATGATTACACCTGAGAATATAACTGCTGAAAAAGGTAAAACAATTGATGTGGAAGTATATTTCAATCATTATACAGATACAAACGGTAAAATTTATGATTTGGATATAAATGTTCCAATTACTGTTAAATTCAGCGCAGTCAACGGAACTTTATTAAACAATGTTGCAGCTAGTGTTAATGGAATAGCTAGTGTTTCATACACTGTAAATAATAATGATACAATCACTGTAAAATCAGGTAATCAAACAGCCACAATTAATATTATTTCCAAAGTCATTGATGCTATTTGGGTGTCAGCTGAGGGTAATGATGCAAATGACGGCAGTGAAAACTCTCCGGTAGCTACAATAGCTAAAGCAATTGAACTGGCTAAAAATTCATCTACAATATATATTATGGAAGGAAGTTATTCTCAAGGTCAGATAACAATAAATAAGGAAGTATCCATTACAGGTTTAGGCAAAGTTATTTTGACTAATAATGCATTTATCTGCAAAGCAGATAATGTGGAATTTAATAACATTATATTTTCACAAAATAATGGTTCTTCAGTTTTAAAAGTATATGGAAATAATATTAAAATATATAACTGTACATTCAGCAGTGTTAATACTGATTTGGGAGTTTTGTATCTTTCTTCAGGTTCTGTCGATATTGTTAACACTGTAATAAACAATGTAAACAGCAGATATTTAATTTCAATTTCTAAAAATACTATTTTAAAGATGTCAAATTCTATTGTTGATGAAAATAACCTTGAAAACAGTATTTTTTATCTTGGAGACTGGTCTTCTTTAAATGCAGATTATTGTATTATCACTAACAACAGATTTGCTGATTATGTAAGTATTGAAGAAGGTGGTGAATCTGTAATTTCTCTAGATTATAATTGGTGGGGAACTAACACACCAGCAGGAAAGGATATTAAAAATTGGGTAATAATGAATGCTCCTGAAAGTATTTCTGGTGAAAAAGGAGAAATAGTAACTGTTGATGTTGATTTTAACCATTATATGAATGTTGATGGTAAAATTCATACATTAACAAAACATATTCCTGAAACAACAATTTATTTTGATGGAAATATTTTAAACACTGTTGACGGATTAGCTACTTTTTCATATACTGTAGGAAACAGCAATAAAATTGTTGTAAAGTCTGCTAATCAAAGTTCCATCATTGATGTCATTATAAAAGAGGTTAAACGAGATATTTGGGTATCTGCAGAAGGTAATGATGAAAACAATGGCAGTCAAGACAGTCCTGTAGCTACAATCAAAAAAGCTTTGGAGTTAGTAAGTGACGGATCTTCAATTTACATAGCACCTGGAACCTATTTGGAAGATGGACTGGAAATAACCAAATCAGTAAATATAATTGGTTCAGGTAAAGTCATTATTGATGCCAATAATGGCGGCAAAATAATTTCTACAACAAATAAATCTGCTGTTATTAATTTAGCTAATTTGGAACTAACAAAAGCAAAAAGCAATTTTGGTTGTGTAATATATAATTTAGGAGCTAATTTTACACTAAATAATATAAGCATCTATGATAATGAAATAACTGATGCTTTAGCTAATACTATGAGTGCAATTTACAATACCGGAGTAATGACAATTAACAACTCTAAAATAATCCATAATATGGGGCATGGATTAATATACAGCAGCAATAATCTTATATTAATTAATTCAACTGTATCTGGAAATGATATTAGTTCAGGTACTTCATCATATGGAATTGTTTATTCTACTTCAGGTATTGTAAAAATATTCAATTCTAATATTACTAACAATATTGCAAGATTGGGAACTGTTTATATTTCCAATGGGGATCTTATAGTTGAAAACTCTATTTTTGAAGCTAATAATGTCATATTGGGAAATGGAGGAGCTATCACTCTATTTTCTTTAAGTTCTAAATCAAATATAACTAATGCTACATTTAGAGATAATGCAGCTGCTAGAGATGGTGGAGCTATTTTAGCTAAAGGTGATGTGAACATATTAAATTCCATATTTGAAAATAATGCTGCAGGTAATGGATATTATGGAAATGCAATTTATAATTATGGTAATTTAAACATTCATTATTCAGTATTATTGGAAAATGCTTCCTCCAATTATGTAATTTATAATTATGGATATAATCCGTCTGCTAATGCACAATACAACTGGTGGGGAACTAATAATGATCCTTCAAGATTAGTTGGTGCAGGTCAATGGGATGAATATACTTCATGTGAGGATGTGGATGTTTCAAATTGGATTGTTATGAGTGTAATTCCAGACATTATTGAAAATATCACAGGAAATCAACTTATAAAAGTTTCATTTGATAAATATCATGGAAAAGATGGAAAACTTTATGATTTAACTAAAGCTCTTCCGGAATTTAATGTTAAATTTAGTGCGATTAATGGCACATTATCAGATAATTTGGCTAAAGTTATTAATAATGTAGCTTGTGTTAATTACACAATATCTGACAATGATACAATTACTGTAGAATCTGGTGATGAAATATTTAATATTAAAGTTATTGTAGCTAAAGAAACCTCAATTATTTTAATCAATGTTGATGATATTGTTGTAGGTGAAAATGCTACAATTGATGTATTTGTCAATAAAAATGCAACAGGTAGTGTGATTATTGGTGTTAACAATAAAAATACTACTGTTAATATTAAGGATGGTAAAGCCAGTTTAATTGTAAGTGACTTGACTGCAGGTAAATATGATGTTGTAGTTAAATATAGTGGAGATATTAATTATGGAACCAGCAAGAACATAACTTCATTTAATGTAGGTAAAATAGCTAAATATGATGTTGATGTTGATATTTCCAAAATTCAAAGTGGAGAAAATGCTACAATAACTGTAATCTTACCAAAAGATGCAACAGGAAATGTTACAATAATTGTTGCAAATAAAAAGTATAATGCGACTGTAGTTAATGGAACTGCTAAAATTATCACTGATGTATTAGATGATGGTACTTATGATGTTGTTGTGTATTATTCAGGAGATGACAAATATCTTAATTCTGTTAAACAACTTAACATGACTGTAGATATTAATAAAAATGTTAACTTAAAAGCAGATGACATTGTCATGTTTTATAAAGATGGAACTAGATTTATAGCTGTTTTAACTGATTATAAAGGCAATCCAATAGCTAATGAAACTTTAATATTTGTAATTAATGGTGTAAAGTATACTAAAATTACTGATAATAATGGAACTGCTTCAATAGCACTTAACTTAATGCCCGGAGTATATGAAGGATTAGTACTGTTTAATGGAACTTTAAATTACAACAATATCTCTGTTAAATGTAATATAACAATTAAATCTACGGTTATTGGTTGTGATATTGTTAAAATGTTTAGAAATGCAACTCAGTATTCTGCTTTGTTTTTGGACAGTAATGGTAATCCTTTGGTTAATGCTGCGGTTAAGTTTAATATCAATGGTGTTTTCTATACTAAAATTACCAACAGTGAAGGTATAGCTACTTTAAATATCAAATTGCTTCCGGCAGAGTATATAATAACCAATTATAACTTGGTTACCGGTGAGGAAAACTCTAATAAGGTTACTGTCAAGTCATTGCTTGTTGATAACTCTGATTTGGTTAAATATTACTTAAATGAGTCCAAATACACTCTTAAGGTGATTGGTAAAGACGGTAAAGTTGCAGCAGGTCAGGAAGTAAGCTTTAACATCAACGGAGTATTCTACCACAGAGTATCTGATGAAAATGGAATTGTAAGTTTAGGCATTAAATTACGTCCTGGAGACTACATTGTAACAGCAGAATACGAAGGATGCAGAGTATCCAACAATGTTAAAGTACTGCCTACTCTTGTTACAAAAGATTTGGTAATGAAATACATGGACGGCAGCAGCTTCACAGCACAAACACTTGACGGTCAGGGAAATCCATTGGCTAATCAGAAAATATCATTTAATGTAAACGGAGTATTCTACCACAGAACAACCGATGAAAACGGTATGGCCAGCCTGCATATACGCTTAAACTCAGGCAAATACATCATAACCTCCATCTGGAACGAATACCAAATAGGAAACAATATTACAATTGCTTAAAAAAGAGGATTTCAAATTCTCTTTTACTTTTTTTAATAAAAACTTTTATATACTTTAAATGTCTATTGTTATATGATATTATAACACGCATTATAATTTCATTTAGTTTTCGTAAATTGTATTTTTAGGTTTACCCAAACATTTATATATGTTAAATAACTATTGTTATATAGCATTATAACATGTGATATATTTTATATTGAAAATCATAATATTCATCATATTTAGTTTAGAAGGGATAAAAAAATATGGAATTTTTAAAAATATATGTTATAGTGTAGTAATATTAAATTTAAAAAAATTATAGGTGATTATATGGTAGAAAAAAGACAATACAAATCATCCACATTAGGTGTACGTGCAGGTCAAGAACCAGATCCGGTTACTGGAGCATGTGCTGTACCGATTTATCAAACAAGCTCATATGTATTTAAGGACGCTGCAGAAGCAGCAAGGAGGTTCGAATTACAGGAATTTGGTCAAATTTATTCCAGATTAACTAATCCAACAACTGAGGTATTTGAAAAGAGAATAGCTGCTATTGAAGGAGGTAATTCTGGATTAGGTACTTCAAGCGGTCTTGCAGCAATTACTTATGCAATTTTAAACATTACCTCTCCAGGTGATGAAATCGTATCTGCAGATAATCTTTACGGTGGAACTTACCAGCTGTTTGATTACACCTTTAAAGATTTGGCAAGAAATGTTAAATTTGTGGATTCAAGTGATTTGCAGGCATTTGAAGATGCAATTACTGATAAAACCAAAGCAATTTACTGTGAATCTATAGGCAATCCGAAACTGGATGTGCCTGATTTTGAAGCTTTAGCTGAAATTGCTCACAGTCATGACATTCCGTTAATTGTAGACAATACAATTGGTGTCGGTTTGGTAAGACCTTTGGAACATGGTGCTGATGTTATTGCAGCATCTGCAACCAAATATGTTGGGGGTCATGGAACTTCCATTGGAGGATACATTGTAGATTCAGGTAAATTCAATTGGGGTAATGGTAAATTCCCGCAATTTACAGAACCTGATCCAAGTTATCATGGATTGGTATTCTGGGATGCATTTGGTGATGTTCCGGAACTTGGAAATATAGCTTTTACCTTAAGGGCCAGAGCAAGATTATTACGTGATTTGGGGTCAACTCAGGCACCAACTAACAGTTTCCTGTTTTTACAAGGACTTGAAAGTTTGGATGTAAGAGTAAAAAGACATTCTGAAAATGCTTTAAAAGTAGCTAAATTCTTGGAATCACATCCTAAAGTTAAATGGGTAAGTTATCCTGGTTTGGAATCTCACCCTTCACATGAAACTGCTAAAAAATACTTAAACGGTTATTATGCAGGTATTTTAGGTGTAGGTATTGAAGGCGGTGAGGAAGCAGGTAAGGAATTCATCAATAACTTGGAATTATTCTCTCTTCTTGCAAATATTGGTGATGCAAAAAGTTTAGCAATACATCCTGCAAGTACTACTCATCAGCAACTTTCAGAAGAAGAACAATTGGCTACTGGTGTTACACCGGACTTTGTAAGGTTATCTATTGGTCTTGAAGATGCAGATGACTTGATTGATGATCTTTCACGTGCTTTAGATAAAATTTAAATTTTAATAAAAAATAAAAAGGAGATTATAAGATGTATTTGGATAATTCAGCAACTACTGCAGTTAGTGAGGAAGTACTAAACGAAATGGAGCCTTATTTCAGGGAAGCCTATGGAAATCCGTCTACTTTGTACTCTGTTGGCCGCGAAGCTAAAAAGGGTTTAGATAAAGCAAGACAAAGAGTGGCTGATGCAATTAATGCAGATCCTAAAGAAATAATATTCACTAGTGGAGGATCAGAATCTGATAATTTAGCTATTAAGGGGATTGCTTTAAAATTAAAAGGTAAAGGAAATCACATTATCACTTCTGAAATTGAACATCCTGCAGTTAAAGAAACACTCCATTTCCTTGAAACTTTAGATTTCAAAGTAACCTACCTGCCGGTTTATGAAAACGGTATTGTAAAAGTAGAGGATGTTAAAGATGCGATTACTCCAGAAACAATCTTAATTACCATTATGCATGGTAATAATGAAATTGGTACTCTTCAGCCAATTGCCGAGATTGGTAAACTAGCCAGAGAACGTAAAATTCTTTTCCACACTGATGCAGTTCAGACATTCGGTAAAGTTAAAGTGGATGTTGAAGAATTGAACGTTGATTTATTATCCTTATCATCTCATAAAGTCCATGGTCCAAAAGGTGTTGGAGCATTATATATTAAAAAAGGTGTTAGAATAACTCCTCTTATTCATGGTGGTGGCCAGGAAAGAGGAATCAGGTCAGGTACTGAAAATGTTCCAGGTATTGTTGGATTCGGTAAAGCATGTGAAATAGCTAATAATAATTTGGAAGAAAATTATGCAAGATTAGTTAAAACAAGAGATGAAATTATTGAAAAAGTATTGGATGCAGTTCCTAAATCTTATCTTAATGGTGATAGGAATGAAAGACTGCCTAATGTCATTAATTTCAGATTCTCATCTATTGAAGGTGAATCATTAATCCTCCTTTTAGATGCAAAAGGATATCAGGCATCAACAGGGTCAGCCTGTTCATCTAAAACTTTAGAAGCATCTCCTGTATTAAAAGCTCTTAATCTTGATGATGTTGATGTACATGGTTCCTTAAGAATATCTTTAGGTTCCCAAACTCACTTCGATGATGTTGACGGTTTAGTAGAAGCAATTAAAGAGTCAGTAGCTACTTTAAGGAAAATGTCTCCTTTATGGAATTCTGATGAAAAATATGAAGAAATGATGGGTCAAAGTAAATAAATTAAGGTGTTAAATATGTACAGTGAAAAAGTTATGGATCATTTTGCAAATCCAAGAAATTCAGGAGAAATGGAAAATCCTGATGGAGTAGGAACAGTAGGAAACCCAACCTGCGGGGATTTGATGACTATCTATATTAAAGTTAAGGATGACGTTATCACAGATATTTCATTCCAAACCTTCGGTTGTGGAGCAGCTATTGCTACAAGCAGTATGATTACTGAAATAGCTATTGGCAAAACATTGGAGGAAGCATTAAAAATTAGTCGTAATGACGTGGCAGAAGAATTGGACGGTCTTCCACCAGTTAAAATGCACTGTTCCAATTTGGCTGCAGATGCACTTAAGGCAGCTATTGACAACTATTATGAAAAGTCTAATTAAACTTGTTCAGGATTTACAATCATAATTTTCCTTGATTGGCAATAGTGGCGGTGTTGATTTTTTAAAAAGTTAAACCGCCAAGCTATTTGAATATTAAAAAATAATCATGAGTTTATTTAATATTGTGAAAATAATCAATAGTGTTATATACTTTAAAATATAAACTTTCTTTAAATTATTATGAGGAGATGTTTGTATGGTAGAATATGGAAAAATATTCAAATGTGAAGACTGCGGAAGTATAGTTGAAGTTTTAGTAGATGCACACGAAGAAAAAGCTTGCTGTGACTCTTCTAAAAATATAATCGAACCTCAAACTGAAGGAGATAAAGCTCCTAAACATGTTCCGGTTATATCAGTTGATGGGAACGAAGTTACAGTTGCTGTTGGTGAAGTTCAACATCCGATGGACGATGACCATTTCATCCAATTTGTTGAATTAATCGTTGGTGATGAAAGATATATCAAACATTTCAAACCAGGTGATGTTCCAAAAGCTACATTTACTGTTGATGCAGATTTACTTGCTGCAAACGAAGCAATTGCAAGGGAATTCTGTAACTTACACGGCCTTTGGGCCAGTCAATAAATTTTAAGATGCTTTTCTTAAAATTTATTTCTTTTTTTTTTTTACTGTGGAATAGGATATTTTCATAGATGAGCAGCTTATTTGACAGCTATTATTATTTTGTTTAATTAATGTTTAATGTTATGAAAAATATGGTATTAATTATGCACACATATTCTGATTAAATAGCGAATTTTATATTAATATTTTATAAAAAAAATTTTAAGTACTTGTTTTTATAAAAATTATTAATGTGTCAGACTATAAGAGAGCATTAGTTTTTATTTTTCTTTTAGTTATAATAGCTATAGCCATTGTCTATGTTGGATTTTCTATGAATTCTCTTGATAATTCAATGGCTGAAATAAGCGATAATATATCTAATGGTGATAAAGAGTATAATGATGCTGTAAATTTAATAAATAATAAAAATTATGATGAAGCATTAGAAAAAGCACTTTATGCAAGTGATGATTTTAATAAAAGTTCCAGAGATTTGTCGGATATACAGAATGGTAGTTATAATTTTAATGAAGTTCATAAAGAATACTTAGCTACTGTTATTGATGAAGTGGAATTAAAACAGGATGCTGCATCTAATTTGGTTCATGCTATTTATTATTTTAAAAATAATGATAATTCTACTGGAAGTAGTTATGGTAATAAGGCAAATAGCTTAATGGATGAAGCTATTCAGTATCAAAATGCAAGAAATAAGTTAGTTAATGATAATCCAAATTTATTTAGATAAAATTTTTACTTTAAAATGAGGTTTTTAAATTGAAAAAAAAGTGTCCAAAATGTAGAGGAACAGGTTCTGTAGTTGTAGATTATAAAGACTGTGATAGCTGTGGCGGAACTGGTTATCAAGATTCCTTTGATGTAGGAAATCATTTTAAAGGAGTTAATAGTAATGCGAAAGCTAAATTTGATTTAGGGGCAGATCAGGATATTCCATGTGAAGTTTGTCATGGAAAAGGTCAGATTGAAGTTTTTGAAGAATGTCCTAATTGTCATGGCAGCGGTCAGATTAATGTATGTAATGACTGCGGCAAACCAATCAGTGAAAAATATGATTTATGTAGAGATTGCCATACCAAACGGAAGGAAGATAGAATGAAATGTGATAAAATACGGGAGATGGAAAACGAAGTTAAAGATGTTTATGTCTTGGATTCATTATGTCAAATGAGGGATATGGACAAGGATAGACTTTATAAAGGCAGAGTTACCCGTGTTGAAAAATATGGTGCTTTTGTAACATTAAATAATAATGTCTGGGGACTTATGAGGGGAGATATCTCTAATTATAAAGTTGGAGATGATGTTATTGTATTTATAACAGCTATTAAATCAAGGGAAAGAAAAATTGATTTGGCTCCAGCATATGTTAAAAATTACAATATTGTAAAACAGACAAAAAGCATTCCAAGAACCATTATTTCTGATCTGGAAGAAAAAATGGGCAAATTGGTTCGTGTTGACGGTGAAGTTCTACAGGTTCAGCAAACTTCAGGACCGACTATTTTTACAATTACTGATGAATCAAATATTACATGGGTAGCTGCTTTTGATGAAGCTGGAGTTAGAGCATATCCAGATATTGATGTTGGAGATGCTGTGGAAGTTTTAGGTGAAGTTAATCAGCATGGAGGCAAGCCTCAAATTGAATCTCAGTCTATTTCCAAATTGGAAGGTGAGAAAAAAGCCAAACTTCAGGATTTAATTGAAGATGCATTAAATAAAAGGGCAGAACCTGATGATGTTGATTTCCTGGTTAAAAGTGATGTTTTAAACAGATTGAAACCTAAAATGAGGGAAGCAGCTCAAAAAATTAGGAGAGCTATTTTAGATGGCAGATCTATTTTATTAAGACATCATAACGATGCAGATGGTATCTGTTCAGGAGTAGCTATGGAAAAAGCTATTGTTCCTCTTGTCGAACAGGTAAATCCAAGTAATGATGCTCAGTATTATTATTTCAAAAGATCTCCAAGTAAAGCTCCGTTTTATGAATTGGAAGATGTAGTTAAGGATTTGTCCTTTGCTCTTGAAGACAAGGAAAGACACGGTCAAAAATTGCCGTTAATTGTTTTGCTGGATAATGGTTCTACAGAAGAGGACATTGTAGCTTTGATGCAGGCTAAAATTTATGATGTGGAAGTTGTAGTAATAGACCATCACTCTCCTGGAGATTTAATTACTAAAGAGGAAAAAGACGGGGAAATTGTTGGCGGAACTGTTGCTGTTGATGAATATGTTGACACTCATGTAAACCCTTATCTGGTTGGAGGAGATTCTCAGCTAACTGCAGGAGCACTGGCTACTGAAGTGGCACATATTATAAATCCTGAAATTAAAGATTTAATCAAACATCTTCCGGCTATTGCAGCTTTGGGAGATCATGCTGAATGTGGTGAAGTTTACCAATACCTTGAATTGGCAGCAGAAAAAGGATTTACTAAAGAACATTTAGCTAAAATAGCCGAATGTGTTGACTTTGAAGCTTATTTCCTTAGGTTCATGAATGGTAGGGGAATTATGGACACTATTTTAGCTGTTGACAATATTGATAAGCATGAAAAGATGATTGATGCTTTATACAAGGAATATTTAAAACGTGTTGACACTCAGCTTAAAGCAGCTATTCCTAATATTGAAAAAACTCATTTTGAGAATGGCATTTACTTCAATATGATTGATGTTGAAAAATATGCTCATAAATTTACATTCCCTGCTCCTGGAAAAACCTGTGGTTTTGTTCATGATAGCGTAGTTCAGGCATTAGGTGAGGATAAACCAATTATAACTTTAGGACATGGTCCTGATTTTGGTGTAATAAGAGCTACTGATGCTGTTAATGAAAGATTTGGATTTAGCGTCAACAATATTGTTCCTAAACTGGCTGAAATGATACCGTCAGCAGGTATTGACGGCGGAGGCCATGAATGTGCCGGATCTATAAAATACATTGAAGGTTTAGGGGAAGAAGTTTTAAGTGAATTTGTTAATGAAATAAGAAATATGAGTGAACTTTAAAATGAAATATTGTCCTAAATGCGGTTTTGAAAATGCTAATTATGCCAAATTTTGTGTAAAATGCGGCAATTCTTTTGTTGACATGGACATTAATACAATTAAAAAACATAATTCAATTATGAATTCCATGCATTCAAAAGAAACAAGTGAAATTTCACAAAAGAAAAAGGTTAATAATACATTTAATGAATCACATTTTAAAGATAATGGGCATACTAAACCAACTTTTAAATTCAAATTGTTTCATATATTTGATGAGAGAAAAAATAAATACAGGATTAGCAAATTAAGAGTAATTTTAGCAATGGAAGCTGCTTTCTTTTTTGCAGTTTCTGTTTATATTTCCTTATTTGTAGATTCTGAATTTTTTTCAAGTGAATTTGCGGTTAATCCTGTTGTTGCGATTTTGCTGTTGATTTGTGCAAGTATAGTTATAGCAGGAATATTCGTAATTCCTACAGGGATTATAGGATGGATTTTAAGAAGAATTTATCTTTACTTGACTAAATGATGATGCATATGGTTTTACAAAACTACTGTGGCAATTGCGGCAAAAGATTATCACTTAATGAAGAGTACTGTAAAGGCTGTGGAGCTAGAACAGCTTTTGTAGATGCTGGTGATGATTATATGTTTACGCTTCCAATTTACGACATCGGATTTTTTGATTTGGATATAGACTTTTCACCTTATATTGAAAGCACCAGAAAAGATTTGAAATATGAAGTCTGTTCCTGCGGATATCTGAATTTAAAAGAAAATGACTACTGTTATCATTGCGGTGTTAAAAGAACACACAGTAAATTAAGAAGAATTTTTAAATCCCAACCAAAACCTACATTTTCATTTACAACCGTTAGCTGTGAATGCGGGTATGTTAATTCTAAAGAAAACTTGTTTTGTGAAATGTGTGGAAAGAAATTAGTTGAAGATGAAGAGACTCCATTAAAAGATCTTTACAGTAATTTCGAGTTTGAATGTGATTATCCTATTTTTTGTTTTTGCGGACAGGAAAATGATGAATTCAGTCAGTTTTGCAGTAATTGCGGATTTCCGTTAGATAATTTTGAAAAAACTGATGGAAATATTCAAAAATTATGTTTTTGTTCTACATTAAATGATGTTACTGCTGATTTCTGTGTTGACTGTGGAATTGATTTAAAAAATGAAAATAAAGCTTTAATTTGTGTTTGCGGAACTAAAAATCCCATATCTGCAAAATTTTGCAGCAGCTGTGACAGATAATTGAATCCAAAACGTTTTGTTAAATCCAAATTGGTTTGTAGTTGTGGAAAAATTGTAGATTATGATGTTGAATTTTGCCCTAATTGTGGTAAAAACATTAAAAAAGCCATGAATCGTAAAATTAAATTGTCAAATGCTGGAAGATCTATAAGAAATGTTTTCAGATAAGGTGTAGTTATGAAAGAATGTGATGTATGTGGAACTCCTAATCTTAGAGCAAATAATTACTGCACTCACTGCGGAAATAGAATAGCTATGGATAATATCTGTCCATTTTGCGGGGAATTAAATTCAGATGACAGTAGCTATTGCAGCAATTGCAATAAACAAATTCGTCCTGTCTCTATTGATAGCTTTGAAAAGCTGTTTACTGATTATAATAAATTATTGCTGGCCAAAGCTGAAATTTCTGATGAAGATTATAGTAAATTATTGTCAAATATTTTTAGGAAATTAAAATTTTCAAAAATTGTAGGTCATACTCCTAAAGAAAAAATATTAAGTATAGCAGGAGTATTTGCTGAATGCAGGCCAAAGGCCAGAGGTGAAGAACTCGGATTTGAATTTGGCCATGTTTTGTATTATGATGACCGTTTGGATGATTCAGTTCAGATAGCTACTATTATTCATGAACTGACTCATTTTTTATTGTTTGACATAATTGAAAGTTTGCTTTGTGATGTGTTTCAAGTAAAGCAGTCTTCTACATTAGAAGGTTTTGTCTGGTATTGTTTGTCTAATGATTTGGCTTTAATGAATGAATATTGTGCTCATACTGTTGAAGGAAGGTTTATTCCTCATGGATATCAGCGTTATGCTTCTTTTGAAAGTTTGCTTGAAGAAACAACTTTTGATGATGAAAAAATTGGGGTTTTGATGGTGCTGGGCAATACTTTTGCCGGGGAGATAATTGGTCAGCTGGAAGATTATATTGATCATGATTTAAGGGAAGCTATTAAACTGCAATATAAAAAAGATTTAAAAAATCCGGATTATAATTCTATAGGTTACGAGTCTATGGACTCTGTGAAAACGGATGTTAAAAATCAGATTATATTTAATTATTTATTTGATAGCTTTGATGAAGCTTCAGATGTTAATAATCGTGAAAATTTGGAATTTTTAAAAGAAGGTATTAAAAACAGGGTTTAAATTAATTTTTTTAAAGAAACATAAGAAAAGAAAAATGTAATTGTTAAAGGAAGTATGAAAAGTGCAGTTTCAGTTTTCTTCCTCTTTTTCATTTATAGATTCCAATACTTCTTTACCTGTATCAGTTAATCTGTACAATTTTCCTTTTCTAGCTTCTTCATTTATACATTCTACAATTTCTTTACTCTTAAGTTCACTTAAAACTTTAGAAATATGGTTTGTTCTAATACCGCTGTCTTTTGCAATATTTGTTGGTATTTTAACATTATTTCCAATAGATTTTAAGGTTTTTTCCCTGTACTTTGAAATTTCAACATATGAAGTTAATTTCAAAAGTTCGTCATCTTTTTGTGGCATGTTAGTATAATCTATATCTCATAATATAAAATGTTTTGTACTATTATATGTTCTTCCTATGGTCATCTTTAACACAATTAATATTATCTTTTTTAATTTTTTTATAATTTTGTTTATATTATTTAAATTTTGTTATATGTTCAGTTGATATTTCATTGTATTTTATATATTATGTTTATTTTGGCTTTTTTGAATGGACTGTTGATTATATCAACATTCAACTGTTTATTTTGAAACAATTTTTATAAGTTTGGTTATTTTTTTGGAAGTTGTACATTTTTTTCAAAATTTTTTCAGGCATTTGCTGATTTGATTTTTTTAGGGGGGGGTAAAAAGCTTTGAAATATTTTAATTGAACTTTTTAGCAATTGTTTAATTTAGAAAATGATTGCATAAACAGTTATTTCCTTAAAAACATTTATATGTTTAACTGTACAATTAATACATATATTTTAAAATAATATGGATAAAAAATGAACAAGGATAAAGAAAAATAGATATTTTTTAAAATAATGTGGTTAAAATGGGTGTGGGTGAAGAAAAGGATATATTTGATGAAATGTCTTTAATCTTATTGATGTATAATATATCTCAGAATGGAATTAAGTTTGCAAGGTTAAAATCAAAGGAACTGACTAATATTCGTGAGTGTTATTATCTGCTTAAAATTTATTATTCTGAAAGGGAGTTGTCACAGGAGGATCTCTGTGATATATTTTGCCAAAGTAAAGGAACTGTAGCTAAAACTCTTAGAAAATTAGAAGACAAAGGTTATATTGAAAGAATAATAAATAAAGATAATAGACGAAAATATATTTTAACATTAACTAAAGAAGGTGAAGAAGTAATTCCTGCTTTAAAAAGAGAGATGGATTACTGGCATAATTCAGTCGGACTTGCTGAAGTAAGTGAGGAAACTATGGATGTAATAAGGGCTGTAGCTAGAAAGAGTTACAATTTAGTAAATGAATGAGGTTTAAATAATGGATGAAGAGATACTTTATAAAAAAGCTAAAAACCTTGTTAATAAAAAAGTAAAATTTTACAGATACTTATACTGTTATATTATTGTAAATGTATGTTTATTTTTTATTAATCTTTCAGAAATTCACGGAAATTGGACTGATTTACACCAGTGGTGGTTTTTATGGGTAACTGTTCTTTGGGGAGTCTGGTTAATATTTCATTATATTAAAGTATTTGTTCTTCACGACAGATTTGACGATGATTGGATGGAAGAGAAAATTCAAAAAGAAATGGATAAAATGAGGAAATAGGGTAATTATGGCTAATAAAAATGTTGAAGTAATGAGAGGTAATCCTGAAACAGCTGTTAAGAAATTGGCGATTCCAATTATGATTTCTATGCTTTTAACAGCATCATATAATATTATTGATGGGATATGGATAGCAGGGCTTGGTCAGGAAGCTATTGCAGGTATTGGTTTTATAACTCCGATTTTCATGATATTGAATGGGGTAAGTGTAGGACTTGGAAGTGGTGCAACAAGTAGTATAAGTCGTTTTGTTGGAGCTAAAAATCATAAGAAAGCCAGTCAGTCAGCAGCACATTCTTTGCTGATTTTTTTAATAGCTTCCGTAGTTTTAACAATTGTATTGTTAATTCTTCAGGAACCTTTGCTTAAATTATACGGAGCAAGTGGTGAGTCATTAGCTCAGGGAATTAAATATGGAACTCCTCTATTTTTAGGTTTATTTGCTTTTATATTTGCAAATGGTGCAAGTGGTATCCTTCGTGGAGAAGGAGATATGAAAAGAGCAATGTATGCAGTTGTTGTTTCTGTAATATTAAATGCAATTTTAGATCCGATATGTATTTACATTTTAGGATGGGGATCAGCAGGAGCAGCTATTGCAACAATTTTAAGTTCCATCTGCTCAGCTATTGTTATATTATATTGGATTTTAGTTAAAAAGGACACATATGTGGATGTTAATTTAGGTGAATTTAAATTTGATTCCAGCATAGCTAAAGATATTTTAAAAGTAGGTATTCCAGCATCAATGGATATGCTTGTAATGTCTATTGCAATGTCTTTGTATATGATATTTATTTCTTCAATTGCCGGAGAATTTGGAATAGCGTCATTTACATCAGGTCAGAGATTATACTTGTTTGCAATAATGCCGCTTACAGCTATTGGAACAGCAGTTACAGCAGTTGTAGGCAGTTCATTTGGAGCTAAAAACGGAGAGTATATTTCAAGAGCACATAAATTCGGTGCAAAATTTGGAATAATATTTGGAACATGTGTAACTCTTATTTTAGTAGTTTTTGCAACTCAGTTATCTACTATATTTGCATATACTGCTGAAACTGCACATTTGGTTCCGGAAATAACCAGATATTTGCAAATAGCCTGTCTTTCTCTACCTTTAACCGGTGCAGGAATGGCTTCAACTTTCTTTTATCAGGGAATTGGAAAAGGAACAATCAGTTTATCCTGGACAATTATAAGGGAAGTTATTTTTACTGTCGGAGCCACATTTTTCTTCGGAATTTATTTGGGCTGGGGATTAATAGGTATTTGGGCAGGATTGGCTATCGGACGTGCTGCTGCCAGTATCTTAAATTACCTCTATGCAAGGTACACTATTAAGGGAATTAGAGAAACACTTAAAAACTAATTTCTTTAATCTTTTTTTTATTTTTACGGTTTATACTTTTATTTAAAGCTGTGCATCGGTTTTAAAAAGAAATATTTATATTTTAATTGGAATATAAATTATAAATGCAATATAAAAACAATTTTGTTTTTTTAATGTTAAAAAGTGTTTTTACGATGGAAATTTAATAAAAAGGTGTAATTAATGCAGTTTTGTCCAAACTGTGGCATAAAATTAGATGATGATGCTACTTTTTGCAGTGGATGTGGTTTTGATATTAAAAATAATAAATCTCCAACAATTAAATCATCAGATAATGAGATTTTAGGAAATAATAGGCTTGTTATTGGTGGATTAATTGTCGCAGCAATAGTTATTTTATTAATTGTTTTAGCTATGTCAACATCACATATTGAAACAATCAATGGAGTTGATTTTAATATTCCTGCAGGTTATAGTAAAGTAAATGAAACTGATGGTGGTGACACATATATTTATAAAAATAGTGATAATGATTGTTTTCTTATTACAGTAAAATTTGAATCAAAGTCTTGGCTAAATGAAATGTCTAAAGATGCATTATATTCTCGAAAATTCATTGATGGAACAGAAGGGTGGATTAAAGAGCCTTTTGATGTATATAGTTCATATATGTTTGTGTATTATGATAAGAACACAGGTAATGAAGTAACTATATGCACATCTAGTGAATCTTTAATTGAAGAGATTATTACCTAATCTAAAAATCATATAATTAAATTAATATGTATCTTGTGTTAAAAATAATAATGATTAACTAAAATTTTTTTGATATTATGAAATGTGAAAATTGCGGGTTTGAAAATAATGAAAAAGCTAAATTTTGCACCCGTTGCGGTGCATCGTTAGTCCAGCAAAATGAAGCCCCGAATCAACAAAAAAATGGAAATAATACAAAATATTTGATTGTTGGTTTAACTGCAATTATTATTGTTCTTATATGTGCAATCGGCTATTTTGCAATAAATTTAAATGAAGGTGGCGCAGATCAGTCAAGTGACTATTCTTCGGATAGTTCAGCTGATTCCACATCTTCAGTTGATGAATCTAGTTCCACTTCAAGTTCTGAATCCAGCTCAAGCAAATCTGGTGAATGGAAATTAATAGGTTCATATTCGGGTTCAGGTTCAGGTTCCCAGGCTGTTAGTGTTCCTGCAGGTAAAATAATGGTTAAGATTACAGCATATCCTATTAAAAATTATGCTACTAATCATTTATATGTTTCAGGTTCTAACGGTCAGTCAGCTGGTGTTGATTGGGGTTCTAGAAGTGCAGTTGCAAGTAGGTATGATTCTCTTACTTATGAATCATCGTCTTCAGAAACTTTCAATATTGATTATTATGAAACTGTAAGTTGGTCTGTTGAATTTTATAAATACGAATGAGGAGTTTTAATGTTTTGTCCTAAATGTGGAAAAGATTTACCTGATAATTCAAAATTTTGTAAATATTGTGGAAGTCAAATTAAAAATAAAGGAACTTTAAGTCATGTTCCTGCATCTGCAGGAGATGACGAAAAAAGCAAAAATATAATTATTGTAGGTTTAGTTGCATTGATAGTTGTTTTGATTGTTGTTTTTGCAGCTATCGGTACTGGAATGTTCAGCGGTTCTGATGAGGGGATGTCTTCAGATGCTTCTTCATCATCATCTTCTGTAAGTGGGGATTCCGGAGTCCAGTCACTGTCTTTAAGTAGTTTTCCAGTTTCTGAAGCACCTGGATTAGCACAGGCTATTAAAGATAATGGTGGCAATTTCCCGGTTAATTATAAGTCATTGTCCTTATCCAAATCACAGTGTCTCTATATTTTAACAAAATCCGTGTCCCTGATTGGTCATGGAGATAGCGGAGCAACTATTTCTGTTGGAAATCCGTCTTATGCACCTCATCCTAGCGGTCGTGATTATTCAAATTCAATAGCTCAGGCTAATTATGTGGATATGTCTGACAGGTTTGCTTCATGGATTGATAGAAACGGTCAGGTTCCAAACTATGTCGGAATTTATGCGGGCGGTGTTCCGGATATTTCTCCGTCTAAAATGTTGGATATTGAAATAGCTATTTTGCTTCAATATGGAAGTACCGGTACTTTGCCGTCATCGGTTTCTGTTTAAGTGATTATTGCAATCACTTATTTTTTATTTTTTTGTTCATTTTTTAAGTATTCTGTCAATTATTTTTTCATGTTTATTCTAAAATTATAAAAGTATTTATTATCCTAATTATAAATAATATAATAATCATCAAATTTTTAAGTAATAATCTGATGAATGTGATAATTTATTCTAGTTTTTTTAAATAAAAGAATAAATATTTTAAAAAAATATGTGTTAGATATGAATATTAGATATGGTAATATTTTTATTTTCCTGCTTGTTTTAGCTATGATAGGAACTTTGGTAACTGGAAGTGATGTAAGTCTATTCCCATTTACTTATTTCATGTTTTTATTGTTCTTTTTAATCTCTGCAGATTATTTTTATATTGTTTTCCAATATTCCAGGCGGAAAAATATTAATAGTTCTATAAAATTTGGAGTTCTTATAAATATTGTATTTATGGCTTTAATTGTCTATGCAATATTTAATTCTCCTCCATTGGGAATTTTTTAGATTTTTGTAGTAGTCTACAAAAATTTATTTTCTTTTTTTTTAATGCTTTTTCCATAACTATTAATAATAAATAAAATTTAATATTTAATATAAATGATTCAATAGGATTTTTAAAATGTTTTTTGATTTAAATGTTAAAGGAAACAGCTATGATAATAATTTGAAATTAGCTGAGGAAGCTTCAAAGTATGGTTGGGATCATATTAATTTTTCTTATAATCAAAATAAATTTGCCAAAGCTTTAGAGTTTAAAAAGGATTTGCAGGATAATTTGGACATTGGCATAGATTATACTTTAGAAATAGATTCCGGCAATGTTAATGAAATTAGAAAAATAGCCAGAAAGTTCAGAAATAAATCATCATGCATTAGTGTAATTGGTGGAGATTTAAAAGTAAATCGGGCTGTTTTGGAAAATATCCAGTTGGATGTTTTATCAAGACCTTATTTAAAACGATATGACAGTGGTCTTAATCAGGTTTTGGCTAAAGAATCTTTGAATAATAATGTAGCTGTTGAAATTTGCTTTATAGATATTTTGAAATCTTATTTAACATATAGGGCTAAAACAATAGCTAATATTAAGGATGTAATTTCATTACATAAGAAATTTGACTTCCCGTTAATTTTGTCTTCAAGAGCAGAGTCCGTTTTTGATATTAAGACAACTAAAGATTTCAGCTCAGTATTTCTTTCAGTTGGATTAACCCAAAGTGAAATTGACAAATCATTTGCAGTATCTGAAAACATTTTGGAATTTAATAAAAACAGAAAAAACATGGTTTTAAAAGGAGTTAGGGAGGTTAATGATGAAGCTTAAGGTTCTTCCCCCTACACTTAGGAAAAATAACAGGTATCTGGCATTGGATATTAAAGTTAAAAGTGTTATTTCTAAAGATGATCTGGTTAATATTGTTTGGAATGGATGTATTCGCTTTTTTGGTGAAAATGGAACAGGCAATTTTAGTTTATGGGTTATGAAGTTTTATGAGCTTGAAAAAACCGATGAGTATAATCATTATCAGGCCATTCTTCGCTGCCAAAGAGAGTATGTTGATGAGGTAAGGGCTTCTCTTGCTTTAATTTATAAACATAATAGAAAGGATATTTCAGTTTCAACTATCGGTTTATCCGGAACCATTAAAGCCTGTCAGAAATTCATTGAAAAATAAAAGGAAAAATTACGCAAAACTTCAGCTCGTGGGCGTAAAAAATCAAAAACTTTTATATTCATCTATCAATTATTTTAATCGTTTATCTTATTAGATTAATAATATGTAATATGATTAAAATTACATCTAAAATTATTGTTATATGATTTAACACATGATTCACCTCTTGGAGAGGTGAAACTTAAATTTAACTTTATCATTTTACATCATCCGTTTATTTTTGATAAAGTTTATAATTTTTTTATTACTTTTATTATTATGTAAACTGTGAAAAAAATTATTTTAAAAAAAGTTGTTATGAGTCTAAAAACGTTTGTAAGCTATTGGAAAGTTTACAAACAAAACCATGAGATTTAGACTCTTTTTTATCAAAACACTAAAAGTGAAAATTGATAAAAAATTTCTTTTAAATAGTGAATTATTAATTGGTTTTTTCCTTAATTTTTTGCTGTTTGGTTATGAAAAAGTTTTTAATAACTTTTAGTTATTTTAAAATAGAAAACTTTATTAATAATATACACATATAAATATGAATTGAATTTATGGAAAAAAGATTTAAAAAACTATATCATTACAGATATGTAATGAAATACCATTTCATGGAGAATTTGGTTTATTTTTTAAAATAATTGTATTTTTATAGTAGTTGAACTTAAGTTTATTATAATATTAAAAAAATGTGAGGTATTAATTTATGCAACCTTTACAAAATGCTGGATATGATAGGGCAATTACTGTATTTAGCCCAGATGGAAGACTTTTCCAAGTAGAATATGCAAGAGAAGCTGTTAAAAGAGGAACCACTTCAATAGGAATTAAATGTTCTGAAGGTATTGTTTTAGCAGTTGATAAAAGAACTACTTCTAATTTAGTTGAAGCAACATCTATTGAAAAAATATTCAAAATAGATGAACATATTGGAGCAGCAACTTCAGGTCTTGTTGCTGATGCTAGAGCTTTAGTTGAAAGAGCAAGAGTGGAAGCTCAAATAAACAAAATCACATACAGTGAACCTATTAGGGTAGATAGCTTATCTAAAAAATTATGTGATATGTTACAGATGTATACTCAAAACGGTGGAGTAAGGCCATTCGGTTCTGCTTTAATCATTGGTGGAGTATATGACGGTATTTGCAAATTATTCGAAACAGATCCTAGTGGAGCATTAATTGAATATAAAGCAACTGCTATTGGATCAGGCAGATCTGCAGCTATGGATATCTTTGAAGATCAATATAAAGATGACATGAATTTAAATGAAGCTATTAATTTAGCACTAACAGCAATCAATGAAGCAACTGAACATGAAACTACTGCAAACAATGTTGAAATTGCTGTTATTAAATGTGGTGAAGAAGTATACACTAAACTTTCTCAGGAAGAAGTACAGACTTTCATTGATGAGGTTGTATCTGAAGAAGAAAGTGAAGAGGAAAGTGAAGAATAAATAATTAATTGGTTAGGGGTTTTTTCAATGGTAAATGTAGATGAAGCAATAATAGCTAAATATGAATATTGTGGGGAACATTTTGAAATATTGGTCGATCCGGATTTAGCAGCAGAATTTAGAAATCCTGATGGGCAGGATGTGGCCATTGAAGATCTTCTAGCTGTTGAAGAAATTTTTAAGGACTCTAAAAAAGGAGATAAAGCTTCTGAAGAAGCTATGCTTAAAATATTTGAAACTACAGACCCTATTGAAGTTTCTAAAGTTATACTTGAAAAAGGACATGTTCAATTAACTGCTGAACAAAAAAGACAAATGCAGGAAGATAAAAGAAGACTTGTTATTAATAAAATTTCTAGAGAAGCTATTAATCCTCAATCAGGTCTTCCTCATCCTGCACAAAGGATTGAAAATGCTGTTAATGAAGCTAAAGTTAAATTTGATCCTTTTGTTTCAGTTGATCAACAAGTACAAACAGCCCTGAAAGCTATTAAACCACTTATTCCGATTAGATTTGAAAAAGTTAAAGTAGCTGTTCGCCTTCCGGGTTCTTCAGCAGGAGGAGCCTACTCTGCAATCCATCATTTTGGTGAAATTCTTAATGAAGAATGGCAGCAAGACGGTTCATGGATTGGCATTGTTGAGATGCCTGGTGGCCTTCAAGATGATTTCGCCGCTAAAATGGCTGAAATTTCAAGTGGTGAAGCAGAAACGAAAACTATCAAATAATTAAATTAATTTTCAACTTATGGGATTTTTATGATATATGTGGAAAATAAAGATTTAGTTATTCCTGGTGAAGTATTGGCAGATGACGAATACTACTCAGGAAGAGGTACCTTTAAAGAGAATGGTAAAATTTGTTCTTCTTTAATGGGACTAGTTTCTTTAAGGAATAAAAAAATTAGAGTTATTCCTCTTAAAAGTAAATATGTTCCTAAAAAAGGAGATGTAGTTATTGGTAAAATTAAAGATGTCAGATTCTCCATGTGGGATGTAGATATTAATTCCCCATATTCCGGAATTTTACCTGCTTTTGAAGTGTTTGGAAGAGAGAAAAAAGAACTCAACAAAGTATTTGATGTTGGGGATGTTCTATTTTTAAGAGTTGTTGATGTTGACGAAGTTAAAAAAGTCAAACTGGGCTTAAAAGGCAGAGGAATGGGTAAATTCAGAGGAGGAATAATTGTAGATATTACTCCAACCAAAGTTCCTAGATTAATTGGTAAAAAAGGTTCTATGATCAACATGATTAAGGATAAAACCAATTGTAAGATAATTGTTGGTCAAAATGGTCTTGTTTGGGTTAAAGGTGAGGAAGATATGGAACAGCTTACTAAAGATATTATCCATATGATTGAAGCTGAGGCTCATACTTCCGGTTTAACAAATAAAGTTAAAAATAAACTATATTTAGCTATTGATGGTGAATTGCCACAAGAAGATGACTATAGTGATGATTACGAAGAATTAGAAAAACCTAAACTTCAAAATTTCAAAGAAGAATTGGAACAGGAAGAAAAAGAAGAACAGTCAAAAAAAGATAGTACTGATTTTTATAAAGTAATTGAAGAATTAAAAAAGAAAAATAAAAAGGATAAACCTTTGTCCTATGGTAATAATTCTGGCAATTCTTATATATTGAATAACAGATAATTCTTTGATGATTATGAGGTTGATATGATGTCTGAAATGATAAGAGAGGACGGCAGAAAATATAATGAATTACGCCCTATAAAAATTGAAGCAGGTGTTCTTGAACGTGCAGACGGGTCTGCTTATTTAGAAGTTGGTGGAAATAAAATTTTAGTGGCAGTGTACGGGCCTAGAGAATCATATATTAGAAGATTACTTGAACCAAATACTGGTGTAATAAGATGCAGGTATAATATGGCTCCTTTTTCTGTAGATGATAGGAAAAGACCGGGACCAGACAGAAGGTCTTCTGAAATTTCCAAAATCACTGCTGATGCATTAAGACCGGCTTTAATGTTGGAAAATTATCCTAGATCCATGGTGGATATTTACATTGAAGTAATTGAAGCTGAAGGAGGAACACGCTGTGCTGGAATTACTGCAGCTTCCGTTGCACTTGTTGATGCTGGAATTCCTATGAAGGATATTGTTGTAGGATGTGCTGCAGGTAAGGTAAATGATAAAATTGTTCTTGATTTATCTGAAGTTGAAGATAAGGAAGGACAGGCTGATGTTCCTATAGCTATGATGCCAAGAACTGGTGAAATTACTTTATTACAAAGTGATGGTGATTTATCTCAAGAGGAATTTGAAGAAGCAATTAATTTAGCTATGGAAGGATGCAGGAAAGTAAATGAAATCCAAAAAGAAGCTTTAATGAAAAAATATTCTGCTGAGATGAGTGATTAAGATGGTTGATATTGTACCTGAAATTACAAAGGAAAGTATAATTAATCTTGCTGTCAATGATAAAAGGGAAGATGGCAGGGAACTTGATGAATACAGAGATATTTCTATTGAAACTGATGTGATATCCAAAGCTGAAGGTTCTGCAAGAGTTAAAATAGGAGATACTCAGGTTATTGTTGGTATTAAACCGCAAATTGGCGCACCATTTCCAGATACTCCTGATTTAGGAGTTTTAATGACTAACTGTGAAATGCTGCCAATGGCTGATCCTACTTTTGAACCTGGACCACCAAGTGAAGATTCAATTGAACTTGCACGTGTTGTTGATAGGGGAATTCGTGAAAGTGAACTTGTTGATTTGGATAAGTTATGTGTTGAAGAAGGCAAACATGTTTGGATGTTATTTATAGATTTGCATATTATAGATAACTGCGGAAATCTTTTTGATGCCTGTGAACTTGCTGTAATGGCTGCTCTAAAAAGTACCAAATTACCTTCTGCAAGTATTGCTGATGATGAAGTTGTACTTGACCATGAAAACACTATAGATTTACCTATCAATAATGAAGTGGCTATGTGTACTTTTGTTAAAATAGGGGATAAATTGATTTTAGACCCTACTTTAAATGAAGAAAAAGTAGCTAGTGCTCGTTTAAATGTAGGTGTTACTAAAGATGGTAATATTTGCGCTATGCAGAAAGGTGGAATTTCACCGTTAACAAAAGAAGACATATTTTACTGTGTTGATAAAGCAGTTTCAAAAACAAAAGAATTAGTTGAATATCTTTAAACGTCTGATGGACGATTAAGATTTCTAAATTCTTTTTTTAATAATTTTTTATTGTCTATTAATATAAATTTCGCATCTATTTTTTCTATTAATCCCTTAATATGCAATATATCATCAGATATCAGCTCTTCAATTTCAGGAATGATATTTTTATTGTAAACGGAATGAAGGGGTTCGCTTGTTTTCAGTTTATTTTTGCTGTCATGATAGGGAACAATAGCCTGATGGTCTGAGTCCAGTTCATTAAAAATATTTTCAATTAATTTTTCTGTTACATATGGACTGTCACAGGGAAGTATTAAAGCATAATCAGATGTAATGTGCTTCAGCCCGGTCAATATTCCGGACATCGGCCCAATATTTTTTATTTCATCTTCAGCAAAGGTTATTTTAAAATTATAGTCCTCTTTTTTAATGAAATTTTTATATTTGTCAATACGGTTTTTATTATTTAAAACAATTATCACTTCATTTATTTCATTATTTAATGTTGAAAGGATATGATTAATCATAGGTTTATCCTGAATAATCATAGATCCTTTGTCCTGACCCATTCTTCTGCTTTGCCCGCCACATAAAATGATACAGGAATGCTGTTTTTTACTATTCATGATGCATTTCCCTAATCTTTTATATGAACATCAGCATCTTCATCAAATGGATTTGTACGGATAATTAATGAAATCATATATGGATAATGAGTATTGAGGTATTTTAGGTAATAAATCCATTCATATATCAATTTTGAATAAATCCTTTTGATGTCACCATTTAAATGATTAAAATCAGCATCTGTAATCTGATTTAAATCTGGTCTGTGCTCTAATTCTTCATCAAGGTGCAATATTGAAATTAATAATCCTGAAAATTCTTCCTTTTCAAATAATTGTGGATTGTTGATTAAGTTTATTAAAAACTCTCTTTTGGATTTTAATAATGTTCTAAGATTTATTAAAAATTCTGCTCTTTTGCCTTCTTCAATATCTACATTAAAGTCAATATTTGCATTTTTTAATTTTTTCAGCTGTTTGTCATATTCTGCATCGTCCCAATTAGGAATAGCTTTTAAATAACTGGTGCTAGCTTTAAATTCATTTGCACTGCTGAATTCTTCTATTAATTCATTACCTATTTCAGTAAAGAAAGTGCTGATAAGCATATCTAACTTTTCATAAATAGCTTCTTTTTCTTTTCTGCTCATTATATCTTCAAGTATAAATGCAACAATGATAATGTCTATAGGAATAAATCCTATGTGCAGCCAGACATATGAAACAATACTATGTGTGTCTTTTAGGACAAGGTAATTGGTTCCAAAAATAATAATAGCTGCAATAATCATCAATATTGAAAACTTTATTTTCCAGTCTCTTTTCATTTTATAATCTCCAAAATTTTTTTATCTTTTATTTGCACTAATGATAGCTATTGGATTTTCGCTTATCATCATAACCCCACGGTCAAGAACTCTCCCATTTGAAATATTGACTTCCATGATTTTAGGATTATAATTCAGCTTTTTTAATTTGTTTATAGCTTCTATTTTAGTGTCAACAAGAATAGCTGTAACAATTATTCTTCCTTTAGGATTTAATTTGGAATCTATAATTTCCAAAATATCTTCAAGTTCTCTGCCGCTGCCTCCAACAACAGCTATGTCCATATTGTCAATATTTTTCAGAGCATTACTTCCTGAATCATTTATTAACTCTACATTATCTCCCAAATTAAATTTTTCAAGGTTTTGTTTGGTAACGCTAATGGCATCAGGATTTGTATCAATGGAAGTTACTTTTTTTGCTCTTTGGGCAAATTCACATGTAATTCCTCCGGTTCCGCAGCCAACATCCACCACTTCGTCATTGGGTGTTACAGCTGATTTATATAATATGATTGCTCTTATGGCTTCTTTGGTAGGGCCAGGAACATCACAAGTTTTAATAAAGTCCATATCATTTAACATTTATTCCCACCTTTTATATATGTTGTTTTCAATATTCAGTGAATCTAATATTTTACCTACAATAAAATTGATCTGGTCATCAACAGTATCGCTGTCAGAGTAAAATCCGGGCATTGCAGGTAAAATCACAGCACCCTCTTTTGATAAATTCAGCATATTTTCTAAATGTATGCTTCTGAGGGGAGTTTCACGAGGAACAATAACTGTTTTTCTGTGTTCTTTTAGGCTTACATCAGCTACTCTTGTAATTGTATTTGAGGCATATCCGTTAGCTATTGATGATAATGTTTTCATGGAACATGGTACAATAGCCAGTCCGTCAAATTTAAATGATCCGCTGTTGATGGATGCAGTCAAATCGTCAAATTCATAATAATTGTCTGCCAGAGTGATTATATCTTCAATAGGTTCTTTTACTTCATGATTTATTACAGTTTTAGCAGCATCACTTATAATTAAGCTGTTTTCAATATTTAATTCATTTAGAGCTTTAAGCAATCTGATTCCATAAATCACTCCGCTAGCTCCGGTAATTCCAACTACTATCATATTATTCTCCTAAAATAGTTTGATTTGATCATAATGAATGCCATGGAATTTATCCTTATTTATTTCAGGTAAATCCAGGTAATTTTCTAGTTTAAGTTTCTCGAATTTGGCTTTGTCTTCTTTTGGCACATAAACACTAATGTCAGGAATATTGAATCTTGCTTTACTTAGTGCTCCAACGATATTTGAAATTTTAGTTAAGGGGTATAATTTCCCGTCAACGCTTACCTGTGTTTTCATTTCATCAAAACGGGGATATTCAGCTATATTGATAGTTAAATAATCTTTATCCATATCAAAATCATAAGCTATTTCTTCTTCAGCTTTTCTTAGGGTTTCCTGTGAAGTTTTGTATAATTTTTCAGGATTTTTAAAGTTCTCCAGCCGAATAACTTTTACCCGTTTAAATAAGTCCCTGTTGTCCAGGCGGGTAATCATATCCCGTACAAAGGGATTTTCACTATTTCTGTAAATGCTGACCATATCCATATCATCATATTTGTACATATCGTTTTCGTCTATTTCATTTGAGTTTATTAACTTTTTCAAACCTCTTCTAAACATTGAATTGGCAATACGTGTTGTATGGTGCTGGTATACACTGGGATACATAAAATATCTGGATACTAAAGCCCCTTCAGCAGCCTGAACTCCTTTTATATCTAATACTAAGTTGTTAGTTAGCTTCAAATTGGAGATTATTCTTTCATAATCAATGACTCCGTAGGCAACTCCTGTATTATAGGAATCTCTTAAAAGATAATCCATTCTGTCCACATCCAATTCTCCGGATACAATCGGACCTAGTTTCCCTTCTCCGGAAATTATTTTATTTATTTCCTTAATGTCGAATTTTTCTTCAAGGTAATCTCTCATTGATGTTTTGGAAATAACATATTTTGTTAATTCTTCATGAGGAAATGACAATACTCCTTCAGACACATGTGAAAAGGGACCATGTCCAACATCATGAAGCAGAGCAGAGATTCTAACAAGTTCAATTTCATCTTCACTTAATTCTAGTTCGTTAGCCAGTTTGGATCCAAGATTCATTGTTCCGATTGAATGCTCAAAACGGGTGTGGTTTGCACCGGGATAAATTAAGTTAATTAATCCTAATTGTTTAATTCTTCTTAAACGTTGGAATTGAGGCATATCCAATACTTTTTGTTCAAATTTATTTAAGCTAATGTCTCCATAGACACTATCCCTAATGAATTTCTTTTTTTCACCCATTATAATCACCAGTGTGAATATTCATTCCATAAATTACTTAAATTTCCTTTTGTTTTATTTAGAATGTTTGTAATATTTGCATTATTCATCCAGTCGGTTTTATTAGTTAGATTAGTATCATTAATAATTTTAGGTTCCGGGATATATGTAGGAACATAATCCACCTTTTGAGGTGTGAAATTATCATCTTCAATAGCCAGCAGGGTATTGTCATTCGGATTTTTTATCAGAATAATATTTGCAGCCATTGAACTTGTAGCAAATGCAATAATTGCAACAATAAAAAACACAATTAATTTTGCTTTTGTTTGCCCTTTCATAATAACACATTTTTCCTTTTTGAATTTACAAATTCAGATTTTTCTTTTATTTAATTTTAAAGATTAACTGTTATTTATTTATATATTTATATATTATTAATATTTTTTATTGAATTTTTTTATAATAACCTATTTTTTTGTAAATCCGTTTCACCGAAATGTTTATATAGCTGTAAGTTCAACTACTATATATCGGAAGAAGGATTCCGACTTCCGACTTCCGTTTAATCAAAATTCATAAAAATTTTAAAAAATAATTTTGATTTATTGTTATTAATTTATTTAAAAAGAGAAAAGATATAATGGATATATTTAGCGCAGGTGATACAGCTTGGGTTCTTGTTTGTAGTCTTTTAGTACTTTTAATGAGTATTCCGGCTGTTGCATTCTTTTATGGTGGTTTAAGTAAACGTAAAAATGTTTTAAATACTATGTTTTTAACCTTTATTGCATTTTCAATTGTAAGTGTTATTTGGGTTATTTTCGGTTATCAATTTGCCTTTGGAACTCCGTCACTGGGAGGATTTATAGGAAGCCCTTCTAATTTCTTCTTAAGTGGAATCGGACTTGATGATTTAAGCGGAACTATTCCAACACTATTGTTTGTCATGTTCCAACTTGCATTTGCAGGTCTAACAGCAGCATTGATTTCTGGTGGTGTTGTTGGAAGAATGAAAACAAAAGCTTGGGTAATTTTTATCCCGATTTGGGCTTGTCTTGTCTACATCCCTATTGCTCACTGGGTATGGGGTGGAGGATGGTTAATGAATATGGGAGCGCTTGATTTCGCAGGTGGTACTGTTGTACACATTAACTCAGGGGTTTCTGCATTAGCTATCGCACTTGTGTTAGGTAAAAGAAAAGACATTTCATTATTACCACATAACTTAGGATATGCAGTATTAGGTGCAGCACTTCTATGGTTCGGATGGATGGGATTCAACGGAGGATCCGGTTTAGGTGCAAATGGTCTTGCAGCAAATGCAATTATTGTTTCAAATGTTGCAGCTGCAGCAGCTTTAATTGTCTGGACTATATTAGATACAATTGTTGTTGGTAAACCAACTGTTCTTGGTGCAATTTCCGGAGGAATTGCTGGTTTAGTAGCTATTACTCCTGCAGCAGGATTTGTTGATGTTCCTGGAGCATTAGTAATTGGTGCAGTAGCTCCTTTAGTATCTTACTTTGCAATTTATTACTTAAAAGCAAAACTCGGTTACGACGATGCATTAGATGTATTCGGTATACACGGTATGTCTGGTATATGGGGAGCAATCGCTACTGGTATCTTTGCAGCACCATATATTAATGAAGCAGCAGGATTATTATATGGAAACCCATATCAAGTTGTAATACAAATAATAAGTGTTGTAGCTACTATTGTTTATGCATTTGTAATAAGCTATGTATTAGCTAAAGTACTTGACAAAGCTATGGGCGGTATCAGAGTAGAAGATGAAGCTGAAGTTGTAGGATTAGATACAAAACTTCACGAAGAATCTGCATACAATTTTAACTAGAAGGTTTAAAAATGAAAAGTATTGTTGCAATTATTAGACAGGAAAAGTATCAGGACGTTAAAAATGAACTTACAGCCGTGGGCTGTCAAGGAATGAATGTTTCTGAAATTAAAGGAAGAGGCAGTCAAAAAGGTATCAAAGAATCTTACAGGGGATCCAGTTACTGTATTGACTTAATTCCAAAAACACGTATTGAAATTGTCACAAAAGATGAAGGTGTAGATACTATTGTATCAGCTATCCAAAAAGGTGCAAAAACAGGCAACATTGGTGACGGTAAAATCTTCATTTATCCAATTGACAATGTAATAAGGATCAGAACAGGTGAAGAAGGAGACAGTGCTGTATAGGCACATCTCTTTTTTTATATCCTTATTTATTTTAATATTTTATAACCACGCCATAAATATCACTGAAATCAACCCATGTACTTATTCCTTTTGTTTCATATATAACTCCATTGATTTGAGTGTATTCTATATTTTTGTTGTCACTTACAAGGTGAATCTGATTGTTATTAACTTCGTCAACTCTTTTTATAATGTTTCCATATTCTGAAGAATTGGCAACTACAATATCTCCTACATGAACATCCTGTGTTTTATTGACTAAAACATTTTGTCCGTCCTGCAGTGTTGGAAGCATTGAAGTTCCGTCAACTTGATAAATAACAGGAATACTGTTTTCACCTAAAGTGGAATCGATATTAATATTGGATGTATCAAGACCATAACTTAAACAAATATCATGAATTCCTGATTTTAGGGTATCTATATTGGTATTGGGCATATTCATTGATTCAAGAGAATAATTGCAAATTTCATCATTCAGTTCCTTGGTATTAATTTCAGTGTTTAATCCTGGATTTGTTGATGCAGTTACATTTTCTCCATCTATATAAACATCAACAGACCCATTATCTTCTGTTAAAAATATTCCTAAAAAAATAGCTAAGATAATTATTAAAATAAAAGCTAAAATACATTTTTTAGCCATTCTAATCACCTATTCCATAAGATTCAAATCCATATTAAGCAATGATTTCATGGTTTCAATATCAATTTGCCCAGGAGCTGTAACATCTCGTCCTGCAGCAAAAGTAATTGGGGAATCAAATTTGGAAGCCATAACTCTGGTGTAGCTACCTAAATCACTCATTGAAATAGCTATTGTATTTTCGCAATGTGAAAGAATAGCCAATATTTTTAAAGTGTCATCTAAATCATTAGGCATAAAAGCTACTTTAGCGATATCTCCAAGTTTTTGTTCTTTTTCAACAATATACATGATTTCATTAATTTCAGGAGTTTTATGAAAGTCATGGTATGAAACAATGGTAGTTACTCCAGTATCATGTATCTGTTTTATATATCTGTCATCACTTTGAAGTTCAATATCCACATAATCAACTAAAGGAGCACATTTTAATAAAATATCAATTCTTTCTTCTTCTGATCCTTTAAAGGAACCGCCTTCAGATGAAATTCTGTTGGTAGCTATTATTGGAAAGTTAATCTCTTCAATGATTTCTTTAATATCATCAAAGTTAGGATTGTCCAGTGCATCTATTCTAAATTCAAGTACATCAGCACCTTTTTCAATACAATCTTCAGCTACTTTAATCACATCTTCTTTTTTTGCTTGAAAAATTGGTATTGCTATTTTAGTTTGTGAATACATCAATTATATTTTTTGAGTGATGTTATTAATTAATTTTTTCAATTTTAAAAAAAAGGATAATGGGGTTATAATAACCCTCTTTTAATATATTTTTATTGTGTTTCCTGTTTGGAAATTGTTCCAGTAGGAAGTTATTATATATT
>ERZ824978.481-NODE-481-length-58047-cov-5.359067_pt1 | contig 58047 bp, 58 predicted proteins | sample MGYA00519860_ERZ824978 | MGnify/ENA primary metagenome ERZ824978 (study PRJEB31778, sample SAMEA3449184) | human gut metagenome | biome: human gut; feature: human-associated habitat; material: faeces | place: United Kingdom | collected 2010/2012 ... | reverse complement strand
GCACACCGGCTTGTTCAGCTCCTTGGCCAACTTCACAATGGTGCGGTTCAGGTCACGCAAGCCTTCTTCATCGGCAATGGTGCCCTTGTCCAGCAGAAAGAAGTTGTTGCAGATGGGCTGGATCTCTAAGAAGTCGTACCAGGACGCAATGCGCCGCAGCTCCCGCCAGTCTTTGTGGTCTAAGATCGCCTTGAACAGCTCGCCGGCAGCGCAGGCGCTGCCCACGATCAGTCCCTCTCGGTTCTCGTTGATCAGGCTCTTAGGCATGATGGGGAACCGGTGGAAATGCTCCAGGTGGGACAAGGAGATGAGCTTGTAAAGGTTGCGCAGACCGGACTGGTTTTTCGCCAACAGGATGACGTGTCCCGGCTTTTGCCGGCGCTTCACCGCCGAACGGAGCTGGAGCATTTTGCCGTTGATCTGGTCAATGCGCTCCACCCCCAAGTCCCCCAGCATCCGCCGGAAGGGCATGAGCATATAGCCCACCATGGCGGCATCATCGCAGGCGCGGTGGTGGTTAAAGGCGGGCAGTTTCAGGTGCTCCGCCACGATGTCCAATTTGTATTTTCCCAAATCCGGCAGCAGATTCTGCGCCAAGATCAGGGTGTCAATGGAGGGATTGGTGAACGGTCGCCCCATCCGGGCGCACCCTTCCGCCAAAAAGCCCATGTCGAACTCGGCGTTGTGAGCGGCCAGGGGACGATCTCCCACCCAGTCCAAAAAGGCGTTCAGCGCCTCCTCCTGGCTGGGCGCATCGGCCACCATGGAGTCGGTGATGCCGGTCAGCTCCACGATGTTTCGAGGGATGGGGCGAGCCGGATTGACGAAGGTGTTGTACTGATCCACCACTTCCCCGTTCTTGAGTACCACGGCGCCGATCTCGGTGATGACGTCCCGTTTCCGGCTCAGACCGGTAGTCTCGATGTCGAAGCAGACGATCTCAGTGTCTATGGACAGCGGACAGTCTCCGTGCACCACCACTCGGTCGTCCACGTCGTTGACAAAGTACCCTTCCACGCCGTAGATGACTTTGATCTTGTCTCCGGCAGCACTGGCTGCATCGGGGAACGCCTGGGCGATACCGTGATCGGTGATGGCGATGGCCTTGTGCCCCCAGGAGATGGCGCGCTTGACTGCGTCCTTCACCTCAGTGAGGGCGTCCATCTTGGAAAATCTGGTATGTAGGTGCAGCTCCACCCGCTTTTCCTCCGCCCGATCTTTTCGGGCAGGCGGCGCTTCCGCCTCGGCGATGGCAAAGGGGGACAGCTCCAGATCGCCGTTATACAGCCCCAGCTTGCCCTCCACCGTCACATACATCCCCTTCTTGATGCCTTCTAGGATGGGTTTTGCCGCCCGATTTTCCATGAATTTGGAGACGGTGACTGAATTGGTGTTGTCCGTGACATAGAAACGGATGACCCAAGCGTTGCGCTTTTTCAGCTCCCGATGGTCAATGCCGAACACCTTGCCGGTGACGGTGACCCGCCGCAAGTCCAGACGCACCTCGCTCATGGGAATAGGCTTGGTGCGGATGGACTTGCCCAAAATCATCCCCACCACCGGTTTCAGCTGCCCCTTCTTTTTCACAGGCATGGGGGGGCGGTTGGCCATGGCCTTTTTCATGGCCGCCTGACGGAGGGCTTCCGTCTGGGCGAACACATCCGCTGGCGTATTCGGGATGGGCGGTGCGTCCATTGCTTCCGGCGGTTCCGGCGGCAGTTCTTCCCAGCAGGGTTCCTGAGGAAATGCCTCCTCCGGCGGATCCTCTGGCAGGGGGATGTCATCCCTTGCTCCGGCATCCACGACAGGTTCCGCTGACGCTGGGACGGGGGCAGGAACCGGCTCCGGAACAAGTTCCGGAGTGGGCTGCGCCGCCGGCTGGGGCTGGCGCAGCGTGGCTGCTTGCAGGCCGTAGGCCAAGCAGATACTCTGCTGGATGGCAGCGACCTGGTCGGGCGGGATGGGATAGGAAAAGGACACCTCCAAGTCCACCGACCGGCTGGCCTGGTGGATGGCGGCATCCCATATGATACAGCTTTGCGCCGCCTCCAGCGTCGCCCCGTGCAGTGCGCACTGGGCGAACATCTGGAGCAGCGGAATGCCTTGTTTATCTCGCATAGTACTCTCCTGAGGTCGATTACAAGGTATCAATTAACGCGAACAATTCGTCTACTAACTGGTCTTCCGGCACCTTTTTCAGCACTTTTCCGTGGGAAAAGATCATTCCGAAGCCGTTGCCGCCAGCGATGCCCACATCTGCTGCGGACGCTTCCCCGGGGCCGTTGACGATGCAGCCCATAACTGCTACAGTGATGGGTTTTTGCACCGTTTTCAGACGGCGCTCCACCTCTTGTGCCAACGGGATCAAGTCGATGCGGGTCCGTCCGCAGGTGGGGCAAGAGATGAGGTTGGGGCCGTCCTGGCGCAGGCCAACGGCTTGCAGGATGCGCTTGGCGGTGACCACTTCCTCCACCGGATCGGCGGTCAGGGTCACCCGGAAGGTGTCACCGATGCCCAGTGCCAGCAGACCACCGATGCCGATGGCGGATTTGATGGTGCCCATGGTGGCGGTGCCCGCCTCGGTGACCCCCAGGTGAAGGGGGTAGTCGCTGCGCTGGCGCATAAGCTGGTAGGCTTGCATGGTGATAGGGACGCTGGAGGATTTCAAGCTAACGCAGATGTCATCGAAGTCAAATCGGTTGAGCAGTTTGATGTGGCCGAAGGCGGATTCCACCAGGGCTTCTGGGCAGACCTTGCCGTATTTGGCCAGGATGTCCTGCTCCAAGCTGCCCCCGTTGACACCGATGCGGATGGGGATATTTTTCTGCCGGCAGGCGTCCGCCACCGCCTTCACTCGGTCGGGAGAACCGATGTTGCCTGGGTTGATGCGCACTTTATCCACTCCGGCGGCGATGCATTCCAGAGCCAACTTATAGTCGAAGTGAATGTCCACCACCAGCGGAATCTTGCAGTGCTCCTTGATGGTGCCGATGGCCTTGGCGGAGGCTTTGTCGGGTACTGCCACCCGGACGATCTCACAGCCCGCTTCCTCCAAGCGGCGGATCTGCTGGATGGTGGCTTTCGGGTCGTCAGTGCGGGTGCTGCACATAGACTGGATGGAGACGGGCGCACCGCCACCTACCAAGACGTTGCCCACTTTGATCTGTTTTGTCATATGGTATCTACCTCTTTTACTAACCGATGATGCGATAGACGTCCTGGACGGCCACCACGACCATCAAGCCTAGCAGCAGCACCAGGCCGCCGAAGTGGACGTATCCTTCATATTTGGCGGGGATGCGTCTGCGGAAGAGCAGGGCTGCCAAGCCGTTTAAAATCAGAAAAAACACCCGTCCGCCGTCCAAGGCGGGGAGGGGCAGCAGGTTCATAAAGGCCAAGTTGATGGCCAAAAAAGCGGCGAAGTAGAGCAGGTTATCCACTGCCTGCCGTACTCCATCGGCGGACTCGGCCATCTGTCCCATGGCATCTACGATGCCGATGGGGCCGGAGAGGGCGCTGAACCCCACTGCACCAGTGAACAGGTCTTCCAGGCTCCACCAAATCATCCGCACGAAGTCCACACTGTTGGCCAGTCCCAGCCGCAGCTTGCTGCCGAAGGTAGCCTCCTTGCTTTGGAAGTACAGGCCATACATGGTGACCTTTTTGCCCTCCACCTCATATTCCCGCGGCGTCAGGGGCAGGTCATTCAGCGTGATCTTCTCCCCGTCTCGGCGCACCACGATGTCATGGGTCTTGCCGTTGCCCCGATTTAACAGGGTGGAGATGTCACTGTAGAGCAGGACAGCGCTGCCGTCAATGGAAACGATCTCATCTCCAGCCTGGAGCATAGTCTCCCCCTGGCAGGGGAATCCGTCTACGAAGCCACTGAGGGTGGTGGAGACGTAACCAGTGGAGGCGGCGAAAAGGCAGAGGATGAGGAGCATTCCGGCGATAAAATTGGAGGCAGCGCCAGCAATCAAAACCAGGAATTTTTTCCATCCGGCGGTGTTGCCAAAGGCACGCGGATCATCACTCTCCCCGTCCTCCCCTTCCATGGCGCAGAATCCGCCAATGGGGAACAGGCGGAGGGAATATTGGGTCTCCTTTCCCTCCTTATGCCACAGCTGAGGCCCCATGCCGATGGAGAATTCCAACACCTTCACGCCGCAGGCTTTGGCCACTAGAAAGTGACCCAGCTCGTGGATAGCGATGAGGAGACCGAAGATGACGATGGCGATGATGATATAGATGAGTTTGGTCATAATTCCTCACATTCTTTTACATACGGCTCCAAGCGGACGCCACTGCTTCCCGGGCGGCGTGGTCGGCGGTCAAGATCTGTTCCAGGGTATCCGCCGAGCCTTCCGGCACGGTTTCCAGGGCATACTGCACCAAATCAGCAATATCCAGAAACCCAATTTTATCCTGCAAAAACAGTCCAACCGCCGCCTCATTGGCACCGTTGAGCACTGCGCAGGGCGTGCCCGATTTCCGTGCCGCTTCTAAGGCCAGTTTCAAGCACTGGAAGGTGTCCAAGTCCGGTTGGGCAAAGGTCAGAGGCGGACAGGAGAACAGATCCAGGGTTGCTGCCACTGCCTCCGTCCGGTCAGGATAGGTCAGGGCGTACTGGATAGGCAAACGCATATCCGCCACGCCCAGCTGTGCCAAAACCGCGTTGTCCCGGTACTCCACCAGGGAGTGGATGATGCTCTGGGGGTGGACGGCGATGGACACCTGGTCGGGGGTGAGCCGATACAGGCGCATGGCCTCGATGAACTCCAAACCCTTGTTCATGAGGGTGGCAGAGTCGATGGTGATCTTCGCGCCCATGGACCAGTTGGGGTGCTTCAGGGCGTCGGCACGGGTGACGTGCTTCAGCTCTTCCCTGGTCTTGCCGAAGAAGGGGCCGCCGGAGGCGGTCAGGATGACCCTCTTAATTTCTCCGTGGCTGCGGCTGCCCTGGAGGCACTGGAAGATGGCGGAGTGCTCGCTGTCCACCGGCACGATCTCCGCGCCGCAGCGGGCGGCCTCGCTCATGACCAGCTCGCCCCCACAGACTAGGGTTTCCTTATTGGCCAGGGCGATGCGTTTTTTCTCGTGGATGGCGGCCAAGGTCGGCTCCAGGCCGATCATGCCCACCACGGCGGTGAGCACCGTGTCCGCCTCGGGCAGGGTCGCTGCCTCTAACAGGCCGGTGCGGCCGGAGGCCACCCGGGTGCTGGTGTCGGCGATGCGGGTCTTTAAGTCGGCTGCGGCGGATTCGTCCCAGCACACGGCCAGCTTGGGCTGAAACTGACGCACCTGGTCTTCCAGCTGCGCCACGCTGCGGTTGGCGGCCACAGCGGCCACAGACATTCCGCAGGCGGCAATCACATCCAGAGATTGCCGCCCGATGGAGCCTGTGGAACCCAGTAAGGATATGGTTCTCATATGTTCCTCCACCTGGTATTACAGGGTACTATATTCAAAAAACGGTACGATCATGAGTAACAGATAGGTCAGCGGCGCGCAGAAGGTCACGCTGTCGAAGCGGTCCAGCACCCCGCCGTGTTCCCGGAACAGGTGGCCGTAGTCCTTGATGCCGTACTGGCGCTTCACGTAGCTGAAGGACAGGTCGCCCAGCTGGGAGACCAGACTGCCCAACAGGCCGTACAGGGCCAGCACCCAATAGACCGGTGCGTGTCCCAGCACCTTGCCAATGACCAGGCCATACAGCACGCAGCACAGGGCTGCCCCCAGGAAGCCGCCCACGCTGCCCTCGATGGTCTTTTTCGGGGAGAGGTGGGGGGCCAGCTTGTGTTTCCCGAAGCGCATCCCGGCGAACAGGGCAAAGGCGTCGCTGGTGAAGGCGCTGACGAAGGGCAGGAACATATAGAGCCGCGCGTGCTCCAAGTCCGCCATGAGGACGAACACGGAGAGCATACTGGGCACGACCAGAGCAGCGAAGACGGTCATGGCCATCTCCTCCACCTGCATGGTCTGCCGGCTGGCGATGGCCTCGCCGAAGAGCAGGAGCATGAGGACGAACACGCCGCCCACAGCGCCCACGATGCGGCAGCCGAAGTAGTACCAGAGAGGCACCAGGATGGCGAAGATGACCGCGTACAGCACCAAGCGCCGGTTGTGCACCGCATGGGTGGCGCCCAGCAGCTCATAGGCGGCGATGGCGCAGAGGGCGCTGAAGGCCACGGTCAAGACGATGACCGGGGAGAAGAACAGGATCACGATGAGCAGTGGGATTCCCACCAATGCAACCATAATACGTCCCAGCATAGGTTAGACACCTCCAAATCGTCGGGAGCGCCCCTGATAGGAGGCGATCGCGTTCAAAAGCTCATCGGGAGAAAAATCCGGCCAGAGCACGTCGGTAAAGTAGTATTCAGCGTAGGCGGACTGCCAGAGCAGGAAGTTGGACGTCCGGATCTCGCCGCTGGGGCGGATGATCAGCTCCGGGTCGGGGATGCCGGCGGAGTACAGGTCATCAGAGAACATCCCTTCCGTCAGATTCTCCGGCTTGGCCTTCCCTTCCACGCAGTCCTGGGCGAATTTCCGTGCTGCACGGACGATCTCGTCCCGGCCGCCGTAGTTCAGGCACACGTTGACCTGGAAGCCGTCGTAGCCTTCCGAAATTTTGCGGGTCTCCTGGCACAGCTGGTACAGCTCTGGGTCCAGGCTGGTCAGGTCGCCGAAGAATTGCAGCTTGATGTGGTCCCGTGCCATCTCCTCGATGGCCTCGTGGAGGTACTTGCGCAGCAGTCCCATGATGGCCCCCACTTCCTCCTGGGGACGCTTCCAATTTTCCGTGGAAAAGGCGTAGACGGTCAGATAGTCCAGGCCGATGTCCTTGCAGTAGGTGGCGATGGTGCGGAAGGTCTCCGCACCGGCGGCGTGACCGGCTGTCCGGGGCATCCCACGCTTTTTCGCCCAGCGTCCGTTGCCGTCCATGATGATGGCCACGTGACGGGGCAGGTGGTCAAAGTCCACCTGGGGGTGGGTGGTGGTGGTTGGTTTCTTCTTGTTTTTACGAAATAGGAGCATATCCTTCTATGAACGCCAAAACGGGATTTGACAATCCCGTTTTGACCTCTTTCCTCCAGTTTGATAGATGTGCGGACAAACCAGCACTTACACGTTCATCAGTTCCTTTTCCTTGTCTGCGGTGAGAACGTCAATGTCCTTGCAGCGCTTGTCGGTCAGGTTCTGGAGTTCCTTTTCATAATCCTTCGCCTCGTCCTCGGTGATCTCAGACTTCTTCTTCATAGCCTTGACCTTATCCATGGCGTCCCGACGGATGTTGCGGATGGCGATCTTGCCGCTCTCGCCGTACTTCTTCACCTGCTTGGTCAGCTCCTTACGGCGTTCCTCGGTGAGCTGGGGGAAGTTCAGGCGGATGATACGGCCATCGTTCTGGGGGTTGATACCCAGGTCGGAGGTGTTGATGGCCTTCTCAATGGCCTTGAGCAAGGACTGATCCCAGGGCTGGATGGTCAGCTGACGGGGATCGGGGGAAGCGATGGTGGCCACCTGGTTCAGGGGAGTGGGGGTGCCATAGTATTCCACGCTGATACGGTCGAGCACCTGCGCATTGGCGCGGCCAGCACGGACGGCGGCGAAATCTTCCTGGACGGAATTCAGGGTCTTCTGCATCCGAGCGTCGGTATCATTCAAAAATTCCTTCATCATAGTGTGTTTCCTCCTTAGTGTACAATGGTGCCGACTTCTTCACCCATGACGGCACGCACGATGTTTTGGGGGTCCTTCAATGCAAACAGCATCACCGGGATCTGGCATTCCATAGCCAGAGAGGTGGCTGTAAAGTCCATGACTTCCAGGTGCTTGGCAAGCACCGTGTCGTAGTCGATCTCGTCGAACCGCACGGCAGTGGGGTCGATGGCGGGGTCTGCGTTGTAGACGCCATCCACATTCTTGGCAAGCAAAATCATATCCGCATCGATCTCCGAAGCACGGAGCACCGCGCCAGTATCGGTGGAGAAGAAGGGGTTGCCGGTGCCGCAGCCGAAGATGACCACGCGCCCCTTTTCCAGGTGCCGGACGGCACGGGCGCGGATGTAGGGCTCAGCGATGGACTTCATCTCAATGGCGGTCTGAACACGGACATCCACTTCCTTGCGCTCCAGCACATCCGCCACGGCCAGGGCATTGATGACCGTGGCCAGCATCCCCATGTGGTCAGCACGGACTCGCTGCATATCATCGCCGCCGTCCTTCTTGCCACGCCAGAAGTTGCCGCCGCCTACCACAACGCCCACCTGGACGCCCAGCTGGGTACATTCTTTGATAGCATCGGCCACTTTGTTAATCACATCAAAGTTCAGGCCGCGCCGTTCGTCGCCAGCCAGGGCTTCTCCGCTGATCTTCAATAAGACTCGTTTATATTTTGGTGCTTCCATCCGGATGATCTCCTTTACGATTTCCATACCTATTTGAAAAGTATCCAAAAGAGTGAATTTATCTCTTATATTTTAATCTATTTTTGCCTTTTTGGAAAGAGGTTCAGGGGATTTTTTTTCACACAAAGTCAACTTTCCCCATTCTGAATTTTTAATGGCAATTTTATTGCTTTTCCCCCATTTTGTACTATAATCTACTCAAAAGAACCGTGCAGAAAGAAGGTCATTCTCATGCCAACCGTCTCCGCCCCCGCCTCCAAACGCTCCAAGCGACCGGTCAAAGGCCACACTTTTTCCTGGAAGCTGCTCCTTCTGCTGGCTGTTGCCGGTGTGCTCTTTCTCTTTCTCCGCCCCTACCTGCTCTCATCCAAGTCCCTGCCGCCGGTGCTGGAGAAGGACTGGATCACAGTAGATCTGCTGCCGGAGAACCCCTACTCCCGTCCCCAGATCCCACTGAAGCAGGTCAACGGCGTGGTCGTCCACTACACTGGCAACCCCAACACCTCTGCCGAGGCCAACCGCAGCTACTTCGCCGGTCTCGCCCAGTCCGGTGCCACCTACGCCAGCAGCCATTTCATCATCGGCATCGACGGCAAGATCATCCAGTGCATCCCCCTCAATGAAATCGCCTACTGCTCCAACTCCCGCAACGATGACACCATCTCCATTGAGTGCTGCCATCCCGACCAGTCCGGTCAATTCTCCGATGCCACCTATCAATCGTTGGTAAAGCTGGTGCGCTACCTAGCGGATGGGTACGGGCTGAGCAGCGATGATGTGATACGGCACTACGATGTGACCGGTAAATTATGTCCGTATTATTACGCAACCAATCCGGAGGCTTGGGAGGCGTTTAAAAAGGATGTGTTCTCCCCTTCTCTGTTCTAAACAGACTGACCACAAAAAAAGAAAGCAGCTTCTGCTCAATAGGAGCAGAAGCTGCTTGCAAGTGATTTTGGATTTGACACCGCTGAAAGGTGCGCAATAGAACAACCTCAGATGGTTGCTGTCCCGTCAGTTCATTCTTTATACCATACAATTCATGACCACGCTGATCATCATTTCTTTTTCTTCCGGTCTGGACTCTGCTATCATAATGGTTAGTGCTACTAAAGCAGCATCTTCGATTTTCTTTTGTCCATCTATAAACAACGCCTTGTTTTTATCAAGAAAATAAAGAAACATTGTCGCAGCAATTCGCTTATTTCCATCGAAAAAGCTGTGGTTTTTCGTTATAAAATACAGCAGATTTGCCGCTTTTTCTTCCAAAGATTCATAGATCTCTCTTTCTCCAAAGGACTGATAAATATTACCGATACTGCCTTTAAAAGAATCATCTTTCTCTTTCCCAAACAAATCTGACTCGTCCCCAAATCGCATACTTTGAATTACATCCATACATTCCTCATAGGAAAGGACATACGTTGCACGATTTCCTTCAGGCCGTGTCATATTTTGGTGATCATAAGCATCCAACAAGTCCAATGCGCTGCTATATTTTTCTATTACAGAAAGAACCTGTCTGCTGTCTGACTTGTTTTCGGGTCGCGTCATAATTCGTATCACCTCACCTAACTGTCTGATACGAATATCGTTTACTGCATAACCATTTAAAATGTACTGTTTTAAAACAGAATTCGCCCATCTGCGAAATTCAACGCCACGTTTTGATTTTATGCGATAGCCGACGGAAATGATGACATCCAAATTATAGTATTCCACATTTCGTTCAACTTCACGGTTTCCTTCCATTTGAACTGTCGCAAATTCTGCGACGGTTGACTCTATGTTATCCAATTCTTCCTTTAATGCAGTACTAATATAGTTTCCTATTGTCTTTATATCTCTATCAAACAGCTTGGCGATTTGATTCTGATTCAACCATACCGACCCATTCTCCACATTCACAGGTAGTTTAACCTGTTTATCTTCTGTTTCAAAAAATAGGATTTCATTCTCTCCTGTCATCTAACTTCTCCTCGCTCCTTTCTTTCCTATCATTCTATTCCATCCTAAAAGATCTCCATCATTCCCCTTGTTGTGAAATAATGGAGATGCTTTTCTCAATGCAAAATCATAAAATAGGCAGCCAAATGGCTGCCTATTTTTTCAACGCTTATGATTGGAGCAGGATCCTTTACTTGATCATGCTGGCGACTTCTGCTGCGAAGTCTTCTTCCTTCTTGGCCAGACCTTCGCCGGTCTCGAAGCGAGCGAACTTGACAACCTTGATGTCGCCGCCGACTTCCTTGGCGACAGCCTTGACGTGCTGTTCAACGGTCATCTTGCTTTCCTTGACGAACTGCTGGTTGAGCAGGCACACTTCTGCGAAGTAGTTGTTCATACGGCCAGCGACCTTCTTCTCAGCGATCATCTGCTTCTTTTCTTCGGGCATCTTGGTGTTGGAAGCGTTCTCCTCCAGAGCCTTTGCCAGCTGGACAGCCTTTTCCTTCTCCACTTCTTCTTCAGGAACTTCGTCGCTGGAGACATAAGCGGGGTTCATTGCTGCGATCTGCATTGCCAGATCCTTGCCCAGGTTGATGACGGTCTCGTTGGTCTTCAGTTCATCAGCCACGTCCAGGTTCACCAGAACGCCGATCTTGCCGTTCATGTGGACATAGGGGATATTCAGGCCGGTATCATAGCGGACAAAACGGCGCAGCTGCAGGTTTTCGCCGATGGCCAGAACCTTGTCAGCGGTGACAGCATCCACGGTACGGTCGGTGCCGGGATAGGTAGCGGCCTTCAGAGCGTCGATGTCAGCGGGATTCTGCTCAGCAACTGCCTTCGCGCAGTCGGTGACGAATTCCTGGAAGGTGGCGTTCTTTGCCACGAAGTCGGTCTGAGAGTTGCATTCCAGCACGACGCCCACGCCGTTTTCGACGATAGCCAGGGAGACGCCTTCGGAAGCGATCTTGGAAGCCTTCTTGGTCTGTGCGGCCAGACCCTTTTCACGCAGCCAGTCGATTGCCTTTTCCTTGTCGCCGTCGCAGGCTACCAGAGCCTTCTTGCAGTCCATCATGCCGACGCCAGTCATCTCGCGCAGTTCTTTTACATCTTTTGCGGTAACAGCCATGTTATTTACCTCCCATAATGTCACATAGACCCGCCCGTGCCAGGCGGGCCTATGACAGGTGTATCATAAATCTTTCCATCGCGTCCTATCCGTGCCGGACAGCAGTGCCGATGGGTTTCAACTAGATTATTCTTCGGTTGCTTCGACTTCTTCGACTTCCTCGCCCTGCTTGCCTTCGGTGACAGCGTTGGCCATGACGCCGGAGATCAGACGGATGGCGCGGATAGCATCATCGTTGCCGGGGATGACATAATCGATCTCGTCGGGATCGCAGTTGGTGTCAACGATGGCGACCACGGGGATCTTCAGCTTACGAGCTTCAGCGATGGCATTGTGTTCCTTGCGGGGGTCGACCACGAACACAGCACCGGGGAGCTGCTTCATGTCCTTGACGCCGCCCAGGTACTTCTCCAGCTTTTCCTGCTCGTGCATCAGCTTGATGACTTCCTTCTTGGGGAGCATATCGAAGGTGCCGTCTTCTTCCATCTTCTTCAGCTGATTCATGCGATCCACACGGCCACGCATGGTCTTGAAGTTGGTCAGCATGCCGCCCAGCCAACGGGAGTTGACATAGAACATGCTGCAACGGGTTGCTTCTTCCTTGATTGCTTCCTGAGCCTGCTTCTTAGTGCCGACGAACAGGACAGTCTTGCCAGATGCTGCCACGTCCTTGACGAAGTTGTAGGCTTCTTCCAGCTTCTTGACGGTCTTCTGCAGGTCGATGATGTAGATGCCGTTGCGCTCGGTGTAGATGTAGGTTGCCATTTTGGGGTTCCAACGACGGGTCTGATGCCCGAAGTGAACGCCTGCTTCCAGAAGCTGCTTCATAGATACGACTGCCATGGATAAAATCCTCCTTTTTAGTTGTTACCTCCACCCGGCTTTTCCCACGCCAATCCCACCGCCAAAACGGGCAGGACACAGGGCGCAGACCACCTGGGTGTGCGTAATCCTGAAATACTATACACTATTTTCCTCTTGAGTGCAAGGTTTTTTCCGCATTTTCTTCGGATTTCCAGAGATTTTTCCCAAAAACCTCCCCTCAACCCTGACCAACCACCGCTTCCGCCACTCGGATGCCATCCACAGCAGCGCTCATGATGCCGCCGGCGTAGCCGCAGCCCTCGCCGCAGGGGAAGATGCCCCGCAGGGCGCACTGATAGCTCTCGTCCCGCAGAATCTTCACCGGTGAGGAAGAACGGGTCTCCACTCCGGTGAGCACCGCCTCCGGATGGGCGAAGCCGTGAACTTTCCGATCCAGCAGGGGCAGAGCCTCCCGCAACGTGTCGGTGACATACTGGGGCAGGCAGTCACGCAGGTCGGTCCAGGTGACGCCGGGCTGATAGGTGGGACGGATGGCGCCCACATGAGTGGACGGACGCCCCTGCAAAAAGTCCCCCACCAGCTGCGCCGGTGCGCGGAACCCACCGCCGCCCAGCAGGTAGGCGCTGTGCTCCCACTGCTCCTGGAACCGGACGCCGGCCAGTACATCCCCCGCCCCAAAATCCGTTGGGTTGACCCCCACCAGGAAGCCGCCGTTGATGTTCTGGCCGTCTCGGGCACGGTAGCTCATGCCGTTGGTGACTAGGTGCTCCGGTGTGGACGCCGACGCCACCACCTGACCGCCGGGGCAGACGCAGAAGGAAAAGGCGCTGCGGCCGCTGGGCAGATGGCAGGAGAGGCGGTAGTCGCTGGGGGGCAGGTGCGCCCAGGCACCGCCATACTGGGCTTGGCTGATGGCGGCTTGGTCATGCTCGATGCGGACGCCGATGGCGAAGGCTTTGCGCTCCATGGGGACACCAGCCTGATGGAGGAGGGAAAAGGTGTCTCGGGCGGAGTGACCGGGCGCCAATACGAGGGCATCAGTGGTGAGGTCGTAGGTGCCCTCCGGACTGGTGACGGTGAGACCGGTCAGGCGGCCGGTCTCCTGGCGGAGACCGGTGAGCTGGTGGCCGAAGCGGACATCGCAGCCCAAGCGAATCAGCTCCAGCCGGATGTTCCGCACCACCTGGCGGAGGACGTCAGTGCCCACATGGGGACGGAAGGAATGGGCGATGTCCTCCGGTGCGCCCATCTCAATAAAGGTGTCCAATACCGTGCCAATGCGGGGGTCATGAGTGCCGGTAGTCAGCTTGCCGTCAGAGAATGTGCCTGCACCGCCCTCGCCGAACTGGACGTTGGTGGTGGCGTCCAGTTGACCGGTGCGCCAGAACTGCTCTACTTTTTTCGTCCGTTCCTCCACCGGTGCCCCTCGCTCCAGGACGATGGAGGGGATGCCGTTCCGAGCCAGATACAGGGCGGCAAACAGACCGGCTGGCCCCATGCCCACCACCACGGGGGGCTGGGTGCTGGTGCGCTGGACGGGTGGGAACTGGTAGGGCTTGCGCACCACCAGCTTGATCTGATTGGACTTCGCCCCTTTGACCAGCGCCCCTTCCCCCTCCGCTTCCACGTCCACGGAGAGGACAAAGTGCAGGTCGGATTTTTTTCGAGCATCCACCGACTGTTTGACCAGGTGGATGGCCTGGATGCCGCTGCGGGCGCGCAGGAGCTTGCACACCTTCTTTTCCAGCTGTTCTGGCTGGTAATCTAGCGGCATCCGGATATTGCTGATGCGAATCATCTTATTCTCCTTACCTTAATATCAATAAAATCCAACCCCTAGTGTACCATCTCTTTTCTCCATCGGCAACCGGCATTTCTACCTGGAAACGGTCATAGGCTGTTGGAGAGGTGATGGGATTGGTGGGTTATCTGGTCTGGCGGGAACGGGGGTGGCGCATCCGCTATTTTGAGGAGGAGTTTTGTCATGTTTCCCTGTGGCGGGTAGAGCTGCCTCGGAACAGCCACCCTGACCGCACCGTGCAGCGTGCCCTCACCACCCTCCGCCGCCACGGCGTCACCCGCCTGCTCGCCGATGACGCTACCCTGCTGCCGCCGGTGGCCACGGGGCCGCTATGGCGGGCGCTGGCGGGACAGGCGGCATTGGTGGAGCTGGCACGGCGGCACATCCCCCCTGGGCAAGCCTTTGTGGGGCTGCGTGCCAAGCAGGTAGATCGCTCGGTGGTGGCCTGCTGCACGGCGCTGGCGCCGGTGGTGCGAGGGCTGGCGTTGGAGATATCGGACTGTGAGGGGCTGGCGTGGAATTTGCAGCGGCGGTTCGGGCTGCCTATTTTGGCGCAGGGTGGGGATTTAACATTGAATTTCACTGATTCCAGCACCGGCATCGCCCTCTCCGGAGACACCCCCCACCCGAAAGGACTCACCCTGTCCTGCCCCGGCGTCACCCTGCCGGAGGACTGTCCACGGGAGGGATTGTTGGCCTATCTGGTGGAGCAGGGGGCGGTGCATTGGCAGGATGTACGGGTGTTGGCTGCTGCTTGTCATTCGACAGGACTCGTGCTATAATGGACTGCATTCCATGATAGCACGAGGTGATACCATGAAGAAACTGTACGCCAGCGCCGCCCTGCTGCTGGCCGCCATCATCTGGGGGTTTGCGTTCGTGGCGCAGACCGTGGGGATGGATCACGTTGGCCCCTTTACCTTCCAGTCCAGCCGTTACCTCCTGGGTGCGCTGACCCTGGTGCCGGTCATCCTGGTCTCGGACAGCCGCAAGAAGAAGGCAGGCACCTATCGCGAGATGACCCAGGCGGAAAAGAAGACCCTGCTCAAGGGCGGTCTGGCCTGCGGCGTCGTGATGACCTTCGCCGCCTCCTTCCAGCAGGTGGGGCTGGCTTACACTACCGTGGGCAAGTCCGGGTTCATCACCTCCATGTACATCATCCTGGTGCCTGTGTTCGGCCTGTTTTTGCATAAGCGTGTTCCAGCGAAAATTTGGGGCTGCGTGGTAGTGGCCGCAGTGGGGTTCTACTTCCTGAGCATCAACGGCCCCTTGGAGCTTTCCCGTGGGGACACGCTGACCGTCCTCTGTTCCCTGTGCTTCTGCTTCCATATCCTGTGCGTGGATCACTTCGTGTCCCTGACCGATGCCATCAAGCTCTCTTTTCTCCAGCTGCTGACCACCGGCGTTATCTCCGGCATCATCATGTTCCTGTTCGAGCAGCCCACCTGGAGCGCCATCCAGGGCGCTCTGCCCGCCATCCTATACGCTGGCATTCTCTCCTGTGGTGTGGCCTACACCTTGCAGGTGGTGGGGCAGCAGTACGCCGCCCCTACGGTGGCGACCCTGCTCATGAGCCTGGAATCGGTGTTCTCCGTCCTGGGCGGCATCCTGCTGCTGAGCCAGGTGCCCACCAGCCGAGAGTTCTTCGGCTGCGCCCTCATCTTCGCCGCAGTGCTCATCTCCCAGCTGCCCATTTTGGAGGGGAAACAGACGGCGGAATCTTGATCGCGAAAGAAAGCTGTGTGAAGGAACATTCACACAGCTTTCTTTTTGTCTATGGAGCGGTAACAGGCTTCCAGCCGGTTACTTCGTCCGCTTTCTCTTTCTGGTCAGAACGGTGCCGGTCACCCCGACAGCGCTGACACACAGCAGAACTGTCCACATAGGTGGGAAGCGATAGCAACAGCAATGGGCAAATTCCCAATGTCCTTTTTCACCTCCCCTTCCAGACGCAAAAAGACCCGACGTGATTGCTGCCACGTTGGGTCTTTTCCGAACCATTTTATTCAAACCCGAGGTCGATCTGGAATTTTTTCTCGCAGGCGGGACAGGTGACCACGCCGGACTCCAGGGTCTCCCCGTCCAACAGGATGGCGCCGCCGCAGTTGGGGCACTCCACCTCGTACTCATCCTCCTCCTCGTCCTCGAAGCTGTCCACCACCAAGGTCTCCAACACGTCCAAGCTCTCGGTCAGCTCGTCCAGCTGTTCATTCAGCTCCTTGAGTGCTTCCTCGTTGGCGGTGGTCTGGTCGGCCAGCTCCTCCACCACGTCCACCAGGGCGGCCAGCAGTTTCCCCTGCTGATCCTTCGCCTCGTCCAGGTTCAGGCCATCGGCCAAGCCACGGAGGTATCCCATTTTTTCTGCCAGAGACATGGGTTCTTTCGCTCCTTTCGTATTTGAAAAAACTGCGCCAGCCCAACGGCCAGCGCAGCAGAGTGGATCACTTACAACGGGACATATATTCGCCAGTACGGGTGTCGACCTGGATGCGGTCGCCTTCGTTGATGAACAGAGGCACCTTGATCTCCGCACCAGTCTCCAAGGTAGCGGGCTTGGTCACGTTGGTAGCAGTATCGCCACGGACGCCAGGTTCGGTCTTGACCACTTCCAGCTCCATGAAGTTGGGGGGTTCCACGCCAAAGACCTTGCCCTTATAGGACAGAACCTTACAGGGGGTGTTCTCCTTGACAAACTTGAATGCGTCCCCCAGCTGATCGCTGTTGAGGGGGATCATGTCATAGGTCTCGGTGTCCATGAAATAATACAGACCATCGTCCGCATAGCTGTATTCCATTTCCTTGCGTTCGATGAATGCTTCTTCAAACTTTGCAGTGGGGTTGAAGGACGTTTCGGTGACTGCACCGGTGATAACGTTCTTCATCTTCGTCCGCACAAAAGCAGCGCCCTTGCCGGGCTTGACGTGCTGGAATTCCACGACCTGCATTACCTTTCCCTCATATTCGAAGGTCTTGCCATTTCTAAAATCGCTGGCAGTAATCATTCTATTCAGCTCCTTCAAGATTCAACAACCCGGCCGCAGGGCGGCGCAAGTCATATTTGCTTTATTTTATCGCAAATCCGTTCTTTTTGCAAGGGGAAGTGTGTATTTTATCGAACGGCTCACCGCTCCATTTGGATGACCATATGGTTGTAAGGCATTTCCACGCCATTTCGGTCAAAGGAATCCTTCACGTTCTCCATCAGGTCGTAATATACATCCCAATAGTCCGATGTGAGACACCACACCTTTACCGCATAGCCGATTCCGCTCTGGCCATACTCGGTCACTCGGATAAAGGGCGGGATGGGGTCGTTGATGATCCGATCCACCTGCGCCACTGCCTCTAAGATGGCACGCTTGACCTGGTCGGCAGAGTTGTCATAGGACGCATAGAAGGTCAGATCCACCCGTCGTTTTCCCTCGGTGGAGCAGTTGGTGATGGTGGCGCTGGAGATGGTGCTGTTGGGGACACTGATACGCTTGTTGTCCAGGGTGTTGATCTGGGTGTTGAGCAAGCCGATCTGCAAAACCGTCCCCTCTACCCCGCCGGCGATAACATAGTCTCCCACCAGGAAGGGCTTGGACACCAGCAGCAAAACCCCGCCGAATAAGTTGGACAGAGAGCCTTGGGCAGCCAGGGCAAAGGCAGCAGAGAGCACCGAGGCCAGGGTGACCAGGTATTTGGCGTCCAGGCCGCAGCGGCTGGCCACTTCCAAGATCCAAATGAAGTACACTATGATGCGCACCACCGAGTGGATGAACCGGTACAGGGTCTTTTCCAAGGGCAGTTTTGAAAGAGTCTTGTCCACGGCCAGGATGATGAGCTTGACCACCAGGAATCCGATGACCAGTGTAGCGATGATGCCAAACACATGACCGGCCATGGCGGTGCGCAGGGTGCTGAGATCCACATCCAGCGTCTTTTCTAAAAACTTGAGCATTGCTGCTCCTCCTCTCTATCTAGTGAAGGCAACCACCAGCGCCGGACACGTTGTTCCTCTGTCCGGCGCATGGTTCTGCTCTATTTGCTTCACAGACTCAGCAGGTACTGCCCATACCGAGTCTTTTCCAGTTCCTTCCCCAGCTGATGAACTTGCTCCTTGGAGATCCAACCGGCCTCTCGGGCGCACTTTTCGATGCAGCCCACATAGTGACCGGTGTCCCGCTGGATGTCCCGCACCCGTTCGGCCGCCTCCAGTACACTGTCCGCCGTGCCTGCGTCCAGCCACAGGAAGTCCCGTTCCAGACGCACCACTTGGAGCTGTTCCCGACGGAGATACTCCAGATTCACGTCGGTAATTTCCAATTCCCCACGGGCGGAGGGGGTCAGCTTGCGGGCGATGTCGATCACCTGATTGTCATAGAAGTACAGGCCGGGGATGATATAGTGGCTCTTAGGGTGTTGAGGCTTTTCCTCGATGGACAGAGCCTTGCCCTTCCCGTCAAACTCCACCACGCCGAAGGGTCTAGGGTCTTCCACATAGTAGCCGAACACGGTGGCGCCATTGTTGTGGGCAACCGCCTGTTTTAGCACGGCAGCGAAGCCCTCTTGGTAGAAGATGTTGTCCCCCAGCACCAGGCACACGCTGTCCTGGCCGATAAACTCCGCTCCCACCAGCATGGCGTCTGCGATGCCACGGGGCACCAGCTGGACGGCGTAGGCGATAGAGACGCCCCACTGACTGCCATCTCCCAGCAGCGCCTGGAATACATGCTCCTCGCCGGGGGGTACGATGACCAAGATCTCCCGAATACCGGCCTCTATGAGGATGGATACGGAATAGTAGATCAACGGCTTATCGTACACCGGCAGCAGCGGTTTGCAGACCGGACGGGTCATGGGGTACAGGCGGGTGCCTTTGCCCGCGGCCAGAATGATACCTTTCATATGTTTATCGTCTCCTTTTCGACGTCCCACTCGTTTTTCGTCCCAAAATTATACCATCCCCGCCCTGTCACTGTCAATGAACCCCGCTGTTACAATGGGATGCGCGCCCCCAACAGCACCGGCTGTAATTGCTTCCCCTGTGCGGCAGCGGCCACGGCGGCAGGGATCTGGTTCATGTCCGCCACCAGGGAATTGGGCTTGGTGAGGGGGTTATCCTGCCGGAAGGGTACCAGGTAGAGGTTCTTACGGCAGTTCAAATCCCCCAGGTTGCGCAGGGAGACGGCCAGGCCGTCGTTGGTGGAGATGCCCAGCACCACCGGCCGGCCGTTGCGCAGGTGGGACTTGGCGGCCATGGTGGCAGAAGTGTCGGTGATGCCGGCAGCCATCTTGCCCAGGGTATTGCCGGTGCATGGAGCGATGACCAGCACATCCAGCAGCTTTTGGGGGCCGATGGGCTCCACCTCCGGAATGGACGACCAGGGCTTCTGGCCGCAGATCTCCGTCATTTTCTCCGCAAACTCCGCCGCCGTGCCGAAGCGGGTGTCGGTGACGGCACTGAAATTGGACAAAATGGGGATGACCTCCCCGAACCGTTCCTTGCAGGCGGCCAGCGCCGGAAACACTTGGTCATAGGTACAGAAAGAGCCGGTAAATACAAAACCCACCCGCAGTTCTTTTTCGTTCATTGCACACGCTCCCCTAAAATATGATAGATGGTATCTCGGATGATCTTCCCTGATGTGACCGGTGCCACCTTCCCCGGCAGGGACAGCGCCCAGATGACCTTAACGCCCAGCTGTGCCGCCCCTTCAAAGTCCACCCCGCCTGGCTTGGAGGCCAGGTCGATGACCAGGGTTCCCTCATCCAAGTCCGCCAGCCGGGCACGATCCAGCACTCGGGCAGGGACGGTGTTGATGACCAGCTGGTAGCCGCCCAGCCAGCCGTCCAGCTGCTCCATCCGCTCGGACTTGTAGCCATACGCCTGGATCCACGCCAGGTCGCCATAGCTTCGGGCGGCCACGGTCACGTTGGCGCCCAGCCCTTTCAGCCGGTGTGCCAACAGCTTCCCTAACCGTCCAAAGCCCAGCACCAGCACCCGAGTGCCGAACAGGGTAGTAGGCAATTCTTCCATGGCGATTTGGATCGCCCCCTCCACCGTGGGCACGGCGTTGGCAATCTCCAACTCCTCTCGGGCGAAGTAGTCAAAGAACACCACCTCCGCCTGCTCCGCCATGGCACGCACCTCCGGCGGCGCCTTGCCGGCACAGACCAGCTGACCAGGGCGGAGGTTTTGGAAGATCAGTTGCAGGGGCACCCGCCGATCAGAGAGCTTGCTGTTCAAGATGCCATGCTCCGCCATCACCGGCAGGGGCAAAATCACGCAGTCCGCCTCCTCGATGCCCCGCAGCGTATCCGTCCCCGGCAGCTTTCCCTGTTCCGGACGCTGCTCTACGGCGTAGGTCTGCACCTGGTGTCCGTCCTCCAGCAGCAACTCCGCCAGCTTGATCTGCCGGAGGTCGCCGCCTACGATCCAGAACGACCGTTTTTCCTTCATAAAATGCCAGCACCTTCCTTTCATTACAGGCTGGTTCATTCTATGCAACATAAAAAAAGCGGTGAAGGCGTTCGCCATCACCGATCGGTTCTCCTCCAGTCCGAGAGGAGAAAAATTGATTCCGACCTCTAAGAGGTCGGAACTCTGTGAGACTCTCTATGAGACTACTTTATTATGGCGTTATGATGCAAAGTCCTCCAAATCAATGAGCCTGACCTCCTTCTGCTGCTCCAAGGCGTAGGTCAAGGTCACGCGAGTGCCGCCGGAGGACACGCCATCATAGATGCCTATGACGCACTCTGCTCGACTGACCATGTACCGATCCCGTCGGAACATACAGTCCCTTGTATATGCCTCCTGCACCAGAGTCTGCAAGTCGCACTGCGCCACCAGCCGCCGGTAGCGCTCCCGATCTTTTCGGCTCCAACCGCTGTCCTGGCTCCGGCAAGGCAGCGCCGCCTCCAACACCACATCGTTGTGCTCCTCCTTCAGCCGCAGCACCATCTCACAGCAATAGGTGTCGATGCCCAAGGCCATGCCTGTGATAAAGTGCCGATACCCTTCTCGGTACAGTTCCCGAATGAGCAGCAAGATCCGTTCCTTCAGCGCCACACAGCGCCAATCCCACTCGTCGCTGCCCCAAGGCAGCTTTTGGGGGCGATGGCCGGTAAAGCAGCAGCATTTTTCCATTCGCACAAAAATCCCCTCCGTGTTTCCACTTTCGGCATAGATTGGTTCTATTGTAGGGGGATTTTCCCAAAAAGTCAAGGCCGCTTTCGCCATACCGCAAAATATGTTCATATGTGTACGCGAACATATGTTTGACTTTTTTGAGCGCCTGTGCTATGCTGATACCCACTGAAATAGAAGGGAGGAGTTCCGTTGCAGCGGGTGATTCTACACTGTGATCTGAACAGCTTTTTCGCCTCTGTGGAGCTGCTGGAGCATCCGGAGCTACGGGAGAAACCGGTGGCGGTCTGCGGCAACCCCTCCACCCGCCACGGCATCATCCTGGCCAAGAACGAGGCCGCCAAGCACTTCCAGGTCAAGACCGCCGAAACCATCTGGCAGGCACGGAAAAAGTGTCCCGACCTGATCCTCCTCCCCTCCCACCATCACAAGTACCGCCACTATTCCAAGCTGGTCAACGGTATCTATCAGCGCTACACCGACCTGGTGGAGCCCTTCGGCATTGATGAGAGCTGGCTGGACGTGACGGGCACCTTGCACCTCTTTGGCAAGAATGGACGGGAGCTGGCGGATGAGCTGCGGGAGGTCATCCGGACAGAGCTGGGTCTGACCATCTCCGTGGGGGTCTCCTATAATAAAGTGTTCGCCAAGCTGGGCAGTGACTACAAAAAACCGGACGCCACCACCGTCATCGCCCCCTCCAACTGGCAGTCCATCGTCTGGCCCCTGCCCGTCTCTGACCTGCTCTTTGTGGGGCGGGCATCTCAGCGCATCCTGCACCGGTACGGCATTGAGACCATCGGTCAGCTGGCACACGCCGACCGAGCCATGCTGGAGGAAGTGATGGGCAAGCAGGGCGCCCAGCTCCACGACTACGCCTGGGGGCGGGGGGACAATCCGGTTCGTCCGGCGGGAGACCGTCCGCCTCCCAAGTCCATCGGCAACGGCATGACCTTTCGGCACAACCTGACCAACTGGGACGAGATCCGCTCCGGCCTGGACTTGCTGTGCGACTCGGTGGCGGTACGGCTGCGACAGGCTCAAAGGAAGGGCACCCGAATCCAAGTGACCATCCGAGATCCCCAATTCCAGACCATCACCCGACAAGGCCCCCTGTCTCTGCCCACCAATCTGGCACGAGAGCTGACGGCAGGCGCAGTGGCGCTGGTGCAGAAGCACTGGATCGTGGGCAAGCCCATCCGAATGCTGACGGTGACGGCGCTGAACCTGGTGCCGGAGTGGGATGCGGTGGAGCAGCTGGATCTGTTCCAGCCCAACCGTTCCGCTCAACGGGAGAAGTTGGAGCATCTGGAACGCGCGGTAGACCACATTCGATCCAAGTATGGCTCGGACGCCATCCTGCTGGGCTCGGTGGCAGCCCAGTCAGAGCTATATGGACGTTCGGACGGGGAATCGGACGAATTGGAACCAGAAAACGAGGAATGACAAGTTGAAACGATTTTTTGCCTTACTATTGAGCTTTGCCCTGGCGCTGACCACCCTCACTGCCTGCGGCAGACAAGAGACAGCCGCCAAGCGCGGCCTAGTCGTGGCCTGCACCACCTATCCGGTCTATCTCATGACCCAGGCGGTGACCCAGGACGTGCCCGATGTGACAGTGGATCTGGTGGTAAACCAGCAGATCTCCTGTCTCCACAACTACACCCTGACCATGGCGGATATGAAGGTGATCGAGTCCGCCGACCTGCTGATCATCAACGGTGCCGGCCTGGAATCTTTTTTGGATGACGTGCTGGCCAGTCGAGACTACTGGGATGCATCTCAGGATATGGCGCTGCGTCCTTCCGAAGAAGGGCACGACCACGGTGACCACAACCACGAGGGTGACCACGAAGAATACGACCCCCATTACTGGCTCAGCCCCACCCTGGCGGGTCAGATGGCCCAGAACATCGCCATCGGGCTGACCACCCAGGATCCGGCGCACATGGACGAATACCAGGCCAACGCCGACCAGGTGGCGGAACAGCTGACGGCGTTGCAGAAGGAGCTGCGGGCAGAAGTGGCCGACCTGCCCTGCAAGGAGCTGATCCCCTTCCATGACGGCTTTGCCTACTTTGCCGACGCCTTCGGGCTGACCATCTTGGCATCGGTGGAGGAAGAAGAAGGGTCGGAGGCGTCCGCCCGTGAGATCAACGAATTGACCCAACTCATTCAGGCCCACCACATCCCCGCCGTTTTTGTGGAAAAAAACGGCTCGGACTCCGCCGCCCAAGCGCTGGCACGGGAGTGCGGCGTCTCAGTGGCTGCGTTGGATATGGGGATGAGCGGGGATAAGGCAGGAGGCGGCCTGGCCGCTTACGAGGCGCTGCTGCGCTATAACATCGACACCATTCGGGAGGCGTACACATGAAACCAATCAAACACAAGGGGAACACCCTGGGCTGTCACGGCTCCTGCTGCTTAAAAGTGGATGATCTGACGGTGACCATGGGGGAAGACCGCATCCTAGACCATGTGAGCTTCCATATGCACTGCGGGGAGCTGATCGCCCTCATTGGCCCCAACGGCGCCGGAAAAAGTTCCCTTTTCCGTTCCATTCTAGGGCAGGTATCCTATACCGGCTCCATCCAATTCCAGACCGCCGCCGGCAACCGGATGCACCCCCGCATCGGCTATGTGCCCCAAAGCCCCAGCTTTGACCGGAGCGATCCGGTGAGCGTGCTGGATCTGTTCGTGGCATCCACCTCCAACTGGCCCATCGTGCTGCCCATCCCCAAGGGGCTGAAGGATTTTGTCGCTCAGTGCCTGGAGCGGGTGAACGGGCTGGAGCTGCTGCACAAGCAGGTGGGGGCACTGTCCGGCGGGGAATTGCAGCGCGTGCTGCTGGCCATGGCGCTGGAACCGGTGCCCAACATCCTCATTTTGGATGAGCCACTGTCCGGTGTAGATATGGACGGAGAGCGCCAGCTGCTGGCGCTGCTGGACGAGATCCGCACACGGTATGACCTGTCCATCCTCATCTCCACCCACGATTTCAACACCCTGCACAAGATGGACAAGGTCATCCTGCTGAAACAAAAGGTGCTGCAAATGGGCACGCCAGAGGAAGTGCTGGCATCGCAGGAATTTCAGACTCTCTTTTACCATCCCACACAGAAAGGCGGTGACGCACAGTGACGCTCTGGTACGCCCTCATCGACCTGCTCCCCTTCCAGTGGGCGGAGCCGGGCAAGATGTACTTCATGAAGAACGCCCTGCTGGCCATTCTGGTCATCTCCCCCCTTTTTGGACTGCTGTCCACCATGGTGGTGGAAAAACGCATGGCCTTCTTCTCCGACGCTCTGGGGCACTCCGCCTTTACCGGCGTAGCCATTGGCACCCTCTGTGGTCTGGTGGATGCCACCTGGTGTGCGGTGGCGCTGGCAGTAGTCTTTGCCCTGCTCTTTACCTGGGTGCAGAGCCGCACCCGTATGGCCAGTGACACGGTCATCGGCGTCTTTTCCTCCACCGCAGTGGCTCTGGGCATTTTCATCTCCACCCTGGACGGCCACAGCTTCACCAAGTTCAACAGTCTCTTGATCGGTGACATCCTGTCCGTCTCTCCAGCCAAGATCGCCATTCTGGCGCTCATCCTGCTGCTGGTGATGGTCTTTTGGGTGCTGCGCATCAACCGGCTGACCTTGACCGCCACCTATCCGGTGCTGGCAGTGAGCCGTGGAGTGCAAGTGAACCTGCTGGACGCCCTGTTCAACTGCGCTATCGCCGTGGTGGTCACTCTGTCCCTGACTTGGGTGGGGCTGCTGGTCATCAATTCCCTGCTGGTGCTGCCCGGTGCAGCCGCTCGGAACGTGGCCAAGAATATGCGCCAGTACACCTGGCTGGCTCTGCTGGGCGCGGTGGTGTCCGGCATCGCCGGACTGATGCTCTCCTTCTATGTGGGGTCATCCACCGGTGCCTCCATTACCCTCTGTCTCGCCGTGTTCTTCGCCGTGACCTTCTGCTTCCGGCATCGAAAATGACAAAAACAGGCATGACAAAGATCATGCCTGTTTTTTGCTGTCTATTCCTTCTTCGCTTCTTCTTTGGGATCGTATTCTAAAATGTCGCCTGGCTGGCAGTTCAGCGCAGCGCAGATAGCGGCCAAGGTGGAGAAGCGGATGGCACTGACCCGACCGTTCTTCAGCTTGGATAGGTTTACATTGGCCACCCCCACCTGTTTGGACAATTCATTTAAGCTCATCTTCCGATCTGCCATCACGCGATCCAATCTCAACACAATATGCCCCATATGCAGTCTCCTTACAACGTCTCATCTGACTCCTGCTGGAGCTGTACCCCGTATCGGAACACGGTGACCAAACAGAGCGTAACGACGAAGGCAAGGAGGACACCCCAATCCACGGTGACGCAGGTTCCTTGTCCAGCGGAAAGAAAGGCGTTTGACAGACTCCGGCTGATGCTGGAGAGCAGCGCCACAGGCAGGAGCGCCCAGCCAAATCTATGCAGCTTCTGCACCAGCTCCGGACGGAAGGGCGAATCACAGCGAGTCAAGGTCACAAACAGCGTCCGAAGCAGGAAGATGGCAACGGTGACGGAGAGCATCAGCAGCGTCCAGAACAAGCAGACCATCACCAAGTCACTGGAACAGTACAACGTCTGGTCAGACTGCGCTTCCACCACTTTTGTGTTTCCCCTGGTGTACAGCTGGGCTTTGGAATACTTTTGGTTAAAAAACTGGATTTTACTGTCCATTGGCTGATTCTCCGGCAACGCCATGGGAAGGTTCATCTGGCTGGACACAACAGCGGAATCCTCTGATACAGCAAAGGCAGCGCTGTCAGCAATGATATTCCAAATTTCATCAAAGCAATCCTGATTCACCTGGAACTCCGCCCCCTGAACCACAGCGACCTTTACGGCATCCTTGGGCAAGGCCGCTACATAAATGGTCGCCACACACAGCCCGATGCTGGCGATGATAGAAAGCACGCTTAAAATCGTCAGTACGACCTTCCCCACTTTTCCAAACCGATGGATTTTGGCAGCAGCATTGGGATTCATACGAGCACCTCCATGAATAACATAAATAATATAACGTTTATCATTATGTTTGGAGGATATCATCTTTTCTGCTCTCTGTCAAGAGGTTTTTAACGTTAAACGTTAATCTTTTAATTTTTCTCATTGTCCCTTTCCATACAGAACAGCCAAAGCGCCGAAAAAGGAAGCGATCTGCCGCGCTTTTTCCGCGGAGTCGCTTCCTTTCATCTTTTCTATTTACCAGTTGGCGTTGGCCTCGTGGGTCTTTGCCCGTCCCATCATGCCTTCGGACACACTATACACACAGGCGTCTTCATACATGACGCTATAGATGGCCTGGGTGATGGGCATTTCAATGCCCATCCGTTCCGCCAACTCCATACCGGTGGCGGCTGCGTAGTAGCCTTCCACCACAGCGCCCACCTTCTCGATGGCCTCCGCCGGCTTCATGCCGCCGCCAATGAGGATACCGGCCTGGTGGTTCCGAGAGTGGACGGAGGTGCAGGTGGTGATGAGGTCGCCTACTCCGGCCAGACCTGCGAAAGTCTCCGGTCTGCCGCCCAGGGCGGTGCCCAGGCGGGTGATCTCCGCCAGACCACGGGTGATGATGAGGGCACGGGTGTTGTCCCCAAAACCCATACCATCGGACATCCCCACACAGAGGGCGATGACGTTCTTTAGCGCGGCACAAATCTCCACACCCACCACGTCGGAGGAGGTGTAGACCCGAAAGCGCTTGTTCATGAACAAATCCTGCACCTGCTCCGCCGCCTGCTGGTTCTCGGAGGCGGCCACAATGCCGCTGGGGATCTTTCTGCCCACTTCCTCAGCATGGGTGGGGCCACAGAGGACGACCAGGGGACAGTCATCGGAGATCTCCGAGCGGATGACCTGGCTCATGCGCAGGTCAGAGCCTTTTTCGATGCCCTTGCCCACACTAACCAAAATCGTACCCGACCGCACCAGACTGCTGGCACGCTTAGCGGTTTCCCGCATGGCGAAGGAGGGGGTGGCAAAGACCACCACATCGCTGTCGCTGACACAGGATAGGTCGCTGCTCAGGTGCAGCTCCTTGGGGAGGGGGACATCTTTCAGTTTGGGGTTCACCCCCAGCTGTTGCATCTCTGCCACAGCTTCCCTGCGATGAGACCACATGGTGACGTCATTTCCGTTTTCAACCAGCACAATGGCCAGGGCAGTGCCCCAAGCACCGCTGCCTAATACTGTCACTTTCATTTGCATCACCCATTCTTTCTCATTTATGTAGCTTCAGCTTGCTTTCTTCCCCTCGGAGCAGCCGTTTGATATTGTCCTTATGCCGCCACACCAGCAGCCCACCAGCCACCAGTGCCAAGAGGGTATACCACAGGTTCTGGTACACCAGCCCCACAGAAATGGGGTACAGCACCCCAGCGCCTACCGAGCCTAGGGAGACGAAGCGGGTGAGGATGACCATGAGGAAGAAGATGCCCCAGACGGCCACTGCCACCTTCCAGCCCATGAAACAGGCCATGGTTCCCCCAGCCAGGACGCCCTTGCCGCCCTTGAACTCGAACTGGAAGGGGAACATATGCCCCACCATGCACAGCAGGCCGCCCAGCAGCTTGCCGATGATCGGGTCGTTCCCCGCCCAACGAAAGAGAGCGGCGCCTGCCAGGACGGCGATGACCGTCTTGAGTACATCGGCCAGGATGACCAACAAAATTTTCTGCTTGCCAAAGACCCGATAAAAGTTGGTCAGGCCGGCGTTGCCGCTGCCGTGGTTGCGGACGTCATCCCGCAGGACGTATTTGGAGATGACAATGGAAGTGTTGCAGCAGCCCAGCAGATAAGAGGCCGCCATGGTGACCAGCACCGCTGCGATCAAATGCCAATCCATCACAGATCCCCCTTTTCCCCTTTGGCACGGATGATGAGCCGAATAGGCGTTCCTTCCAGGCCGAAGGTGTTGCGGATCTGGTTCTCCAAGTACCGCTGGTAGGAGAAGTGGAACAGTTTCGCATCATTACAAAAGACCACAAAAGTAGGCGGCTGAATGCCCACCTGAGTCATGTAATAAATTTTCAGACGGCGCCCCCGATCGGTAGGCGGCTGGACACGGGTGGTGGCGTCCGCCAGGACGGAGTTGAGGGTGCCGGTGCGGATGCGCATCATGCTCTGCTCACAGACGTGGTTGATCATGGCAAAGAGCTTGTTCACCCGCTGTCCGGTGAGGGCGGAGATAAAGAGAATGGGGGCGTAGGTCATATAGGCCAGTCCGTTGCGCACGTCCGCCCGCATCTTGTCCATGGTCTTGTCGTCCTTTTCGATGGTGTCCCACTTGTTGACCACGATGATGCAGGCTTTGCCCGCCTCGTGAGCCAGACCCGCCACCTTGGTGTCCTGCTCCGTGACCCCTTCGTTGGCATCAATGAGGATCAGGCACACGTCACAGCGGTCAATAGCCATGGTGGCACGGAGGACGGAGAACTGCTCCACTCGGTCGTTTACCTTGGATTTTTTGCGCATCCCAGCGGTGTCGATGAGGACATATTTGCCGAACTCATTTTCAAAGTAGCTGTCCACTGCGTCCCGGGTGGTGCCGGCCACGTTGCTGACAATGACCCGCTCCTCCCCCAGGATACGGTTGACCAGGGAGGACTTGCCCACGTTGGGCTTGCCGATGACCGCCACCTTGATGACGTCCTCCTGCTCCGCTTCCTCCACCTCGTCGGGGAAATACTCGAAGCAGGCGTCCAGCATCTCGTCCACCCCCAGGCCGTGGATGGCAGAGATGGCGATGGGGTCGCCCAGACCCAGGTTATAGAACTCGTACACGTCCGGGTCGGTGGGGCCAACGCGGTCGGCCTTGTTCACCGCCAGCACCACCGGCTTCTTGGAGCGCAGGAGCAGATTGGCCACGTCCTGGTCGGCGGCGGTGACGCCAGTGCGGATGTCGCACACCAGCACGATGACGTCGGCATTGTCAATGGCGATCTCCGCCTGGCCGCGCATGAACTGCAAGATTTCGTTGTCGTTCCGCGGCTCGATGCCGCCGGTGTCCACGATGGTGAACTCCCGGCCGTTCCAGTCGCAGTCGGCGTAGAGCCGGTCACGGGTGACGCCAGGGGTGTCCTCCACGATGGACAGGCGCTTGCCTGCCAGTTTATTGAACAGCATGGACTTGCCCACGTTGGGGCGTCCTACGATGGCTACCATCGGTTTTGCCATGGTCTTCACTTCCTCACTTTATCGCATTGCTTCCCGTCAGCGTATCACGAACGGGAGGGGTTGTATTGGAAATATTCCGTTTCTTCCGGCTCTGCCCAGTCCCCTTCCGGTCTTTGGGTGCTGTCCACCCCCAACATGGCGTCCAGCAGGGCGAACCCGTCCTGCTCCACAAAGGTCAGCGGCACGCCCAGCACCTGTTCCACCTGCTCCACCGTCACGTCGTCCAAAAAGACATTCTGATGATAGCGCAGCATGGAGCTGGGCAGCAGCAGCCGCTGTCCCAGGGGCTTGCCCCGAAGCTGGGCGATGAGGTCTTTGCCGGTGATTAAACCAGAAACGGTGATCTTGTGCCCGAAAAAGTCGTTGCGGATGGGGTACACATAGTGCTCGATGCCCCCACAGGCATCGGACGCCTGCTTCGCCAGCTGGGTGATGAGAGGGCCAGCGCTCATACCGGTGGCAATGGCGAAGGGCTTTACCGGCCCTATCCCCTCGTCCATGGTCATCAGCGCCCCCTTGAACTCCACCTGGAGCAGACGCAGCATCCCCACGCCGTTTTCCAGCTGGCAGTAGTCCTCGTAGAATTCGTCCTCCGGGATGGGGCGTCCGGCGATGAGGTAGAACTCATCGGAACACCAGAACATCCCCTCGCCGTATTCCGTCCGACAATGCTCTGACCAGGCTTCCACCTGGTCGATGACCGCACCAGCCTCCGCCGCCGTATAGCTGCGCAGGGGGTACAGGCCGTCTCGATATTTGGTCAGCCCCACCGGCACGATGGCCACGCTGGTGACGCCGTTGCGCATCTCGGTCAGATCCCGCATGGAGCGAGCCAGGGCAGGGCCATCGTTGAGGCCGGGACAGGCGACAATTTGGCAGTTCATGTGGATGCCCGCCTCCGCCAGGCGGCGCATGATGTCGATGGATTTTCCGGCGTTCCGGTTGCCCATCAGCTCCACCCGCAGCTTCGGGTCGGTGGTGTGAACAGAGACGTTGATGGGCGAGATGCGCAGGTCGATGATGCGCTGGATCTCCCGTGGGGACAGGTTGGTGAGGGTCACATAGTTGCCCAGCAGAAAGGACAGGCGGTCATCATCGTCCTTGAAATAGAGGGTATCCCGCAGCCCTTTGGGCATTTGATCCACAAAGCAGAAGACGCAGTTGTTGGCGCACCGGTGGGCGTGATCCATCAGGTAAGTCTCAAATTCCAGCCCCAAGTCCTGCCCCTCCCCCTTGCGGATGTGGAGGGTGCGGCGGTTGCCGTTTGCGTCCGCCAACTCCACCTTGAGGCGGGGGTCGTAGCTGTAAAATTTGTAGTCCAGCACGTCCACCACATCCTTGCCGTTGATGGACACCAGGGTGTCACCGGGCAAGATACCGGCCAGTTGGCCAGGGCTGCCGGGATCTACGGATTTAATTTTGCTGCTCAACAAGTTCACCGCCTTGGGGTTGGGAAAATAGGGGTGTATGAGATATACACATCGTTTTATTGTACCCTGAATTGGGGGAAAAGTAAAGGCGCAGTGTTAAGAAAAGCGACGCATGGCACGTTTTCCGTGATAGCTGTGTATGGAAAAAGAAGAATTACGCGACAGATTAGAACGTGTCGCATAATTCTCCTCTTTTATGATGCGCTGCTTATTTCGGGGGAACCCCCAGGGTAGGGTTGCGAAATTGCGCTTCCTTGTACTCCTACCCGAACCGTCCCCCCGCCTGTTGACAGGCGGGGTCTACGCTAAAAACCTGCCCTCGGCAAGTTTTCTTAACGCTGCGGCGCAGCCTGTGGTCTGCGACCAGGGGCTTTGCCCCTGGTCCCTAGTCGCTTTTGTAAAAGCTCCGCAAAACTTAAATGGGCCTGCGGCGCTTGACCTTTGATAGGTTTTACGCCTCGAACACGGCCTTCATACTCCGGTAAGTCATATAACAATCCAACTTTCCGGTCACCTCGAAGGGCGAGTGCATAGCCAGCACCGGCGTGCCGGCGTCGATGGTGTCGATATTCCGATTGGCCATATACAGAGCCACGGTGCCGCCGCCGCCCACGTCCACTTTGCCCATCTCGGACAACTGCCACAGGATGCCGTTGTCGTTGAACAGCTTGCGCACATAGCCCACCACCTCAGCAGAGGCGTCACTGGCGCCGGACTTGCCTCGTGCGCCGGTGTACTTGCACAGACCCACGCCGCGGTTCAGGCGGGCGGCGTTGTGCTTTTCATAGACCTCGGCGAAGTTAGGGTCGAAGGCGGCGGTCACATCGGCGGACAGGCAGAAGGAATTTTCGTAGCAGCTCTTGAGGCTGGCGCCGGTGGCGTCGCACAGGTCGGACAGGAAGGTGTCGAACGCCCAAGACTGCATCCCGCTGACGCCCTCGGAGCCGATCTCCTCTTTGTCCACCAGCATACACACGCCGGTGCGTTTCAACGTCTCCTCTGCGTCAAACAGCCCCTGCAAGGCGGCAAAGCTGCACACCCGATCGTCCTGGCCGTAGGAGCCGATCATGGAGCGATCCAAGCCCACATCCGCCACCGGATAGGCAGGCACGGCACACAATTCGGCGGACAAAAAGTCCTCCTCCACCATACCGTACTTCTGGTTCAGGATGTCCAGTACCATCAGTTTCACCGCGTCCTTCTCGTCCGGGTCGGGGTACGGCTCGCTGCCCACCAAAATGTTCAGATCTTCCCCCTTGATGGCCTGCCACAGGGGTTCCTTGGCCTGCTTATCCGCCAGGTGGGGCAGCAGGTCGGGGATGGTCAGGAGGGGGTCGCCAGGCTCGCCGCCAATGACCACGTCCACCTTGGTACCGTCCCGTTTCACCACCACGCCCCGAAGGGACAGGGGGATGGAGACCCAATGGTATTTGCGGATGCCGCCGTAGTAGTGGGTTTTTAAAAGGGCAAACTCGCTGTCCTCGATGAGGGGGTTGGGCTTCAAGTCCAGTCGTGGGGCGTCAATGTGGGCGGCGCCGATGTTCACGCCCTTGTCCAAAGATTCGGAGCCCATGACCGCCAGCATGATGGCCTTGTCTCGGTTGACCCGATAGATCTTATCCCCTGGTTTCAAGGCTTCCCCTCGGTGATAGGGGCGGTAGCCACGGGCTTCCGCCAGCTGGACGGTATAACGGACGGCCTCCCGTTCGGTACGGCTCTTGTCCAAAAAAGTCTTGTAATCTTCACAGTAGGCGTTCATCGCCGCCTTCTCCTCCGCAGACAGGCTGCGATAGCCATTCTCCCGCTTGTGCAGCAGGGCATCGCTTCTCTTTGCGCTCATCAAAGGTTCCTCCTTCTTGATGTCCCTCACTGATTCAGCACCTTGGTAAACAGTGCGACTGCTCGCATCCGGAACACTTCCTCGGTACTGTCATTGGGCAGCACATAGTCACAATTTTCTTTGAAATAGCCCTCATCCTTCTGGGCTTTCACCCGATTCCAGGCATATTCTTCTCCAATGCCCTCCCGAGCCATAATGCGCTTGCAGCGCACTTCCGCCGGAGCGGTGATGGCCACCAGCACATCACATTCGTAGCGCACATCGGACTCCAGCAGGCCGATGGCGTCGATGGCTACGCCGATGCGATGGGCGGCCTCCGCCCGCTTCATTCGGGCGTGGACTTCCGCTTCCACGAAGCCCATGGTGATGGCGTTGAGCTGAGCCAGGGCATCTGGGTTCTGGAATACCAGATTGCCCAGCTTCTGCCGATCCAAACCGTCCGCACAGAACACGTCTCCGAACCGTTCGGTCAGGGCGGTGCGCAAGGCTTGGCTGGTTTGGATGAGCTGGTGATAGATCACGTCGCAGTCCAAAATTTCCACATTCATTTCCGCCAGCACATGCAGGGCGCTGGTCTTTCCGGCGCCGGTGCCGCCGGTGATGCCAATGATCTTCATAGGATGCTCTCTCTCTCGTTTCAAATTCACCACATGGAACCCCGCCGCCTTTTTCAGCCGGTTCCCGATGGCCAGACCCAACCCGGTATCGTCCGGGCACTGGGCATAGATCTCCGTCACGTCCGTGTGGTCAAACTCCCGCAGGGCGTCAAAGACCCGCCGTGCCTGCTCCGCCTTGTCCCCTTCCGGCCCCAGGCAATGGGTAATGCAATCGGGAAACAGCTCCGCATACTCGTCAAAGCAGATGACACCAGCGCCGGGTGTGATCTTCTCTCGAATATATGCCGCCGTCTTTGCTCCGTCACCAGTGAGGACGGTGACTTTAGCGTGAGGGGCATAGTGGCGGTACTTCATCCCTGGGGCACGGGGCTTTTCATCGGGCTTCAACTGGCCGGTCACCGCGTGGTCTACCGTGATCTCCCCCACCACCCCTTCCAGGGCTTCCAAAGGCATTCCGCCAGGACGGAGCAGCTGAGGCGGGGTGACGGTCAAATCCAGGATGGTGGACTCCACCCCTACTGCGCAGGGACCGCCGTCCACGATGGCGGGGATCTTGCCGTTCATGTCCTCCAGTACGTCCTGGGCATTGGTGCAGCTGGGACGGCCAGAGGTGTTGGCGCTGGGGGCGGCGATGGGCACGCCGGCGGCTTCGATGATGGCCAAGGTCACCGGATGGTCGGGGCAGCGCACCCCCACCGTATCCAGCCCGCCTGTGGTTCGATCGGGCACGTTGTCCTTTCGGGGCAGGATCATGGTCAGAGGGCCTGGCCAGAACTGTTCCGCCAGGTCATAGGCCGCCTGGGGCACATTCACACAGTAGCGTTCCAGCCAGTGGGCGCCTGGGACGTGGATGATGAGAGGGTTGTCCGAGGGACGCCCCTTTGCTTCATAAATAGCAGCCACAGCTTTTTCATTCAAGGCGTCTGCGCCTAAGCCGTAGACAGTCTCGGTGGGGATGGCCACCAGGCCACCCTCTCGGATGACCTGGGCAGCCCCTTCGATCTCCGCTTCATGTCCCTGAACACAGGGGATGTGATATACGTTGGTTTTCACTTTGTTTCACCAAGTTTTCTCTAGGTTTCGCTCATAGTTTGCAGCTTTTCCGCCTGCTCCGCCGCCGTCAGGGCGTCGATGATCTCATCCAGATCCCCATTCATCACATCATCCAGGCGATACAGGGTCAGGCCGATGCGATGGTCGGTGACGCGACCCTGGGGGAAGTTGTAGGTGCGGATGCGCTCGTTGCGCATCCCGCTGCCCACCTGGCTGCGGCGCTGGGCGGCCACTTCGCTCTGCTGCGCCTGCACCTTCTGCTGATACAGCCGAGAGCGGAGGACTTGCAGGGCTTTTTCCTTATTTTGCAGCTGACTCCGCTGATCCTGGCACTCCACCACCATGCCGGTGGGCAGATGGGTGATGCGGATGGCGGAGGAGGTCTTGTTGATGTGCTGTCCGCCGGCACCGGAGGAGCGGAAGGTGTCGATGCGCAGATCGTCTCGGTTCAGCTCGAACTCCACGTCATCCACCTCAGGCAGCACTGCCACGGTGACGGTGCTGGTGTGGACGCGCCCGCCGGATTCCGTCTCCGGCACCCGCTGAACCCGATGGACGCCGCTCTCGTATTTCATTCGGGCGTAGGCTCCCGCCCCGTCCAGGGCAAACACGGCCTCTTTCACGCCGCCCAATTCCGTCTCACTGATGTTGATCTGCTCCTGCTTCCACCCCTGTTTCACACCGTACATTCCGTACATCCGACACAGGGAGTGGGCGAATAGGGCGGCCTCCTCGCCGCCTACTCCGGCACGCACCTCGATGATGACGCTCTTGCCATCATCTGGATCCTTGGGAATGAGCAGGGTTTGCAGCTGACGCTCCAGCGCCTCCCGCCGCTTTTTCTCCCCATAGAACTCCTCCCCTGCCAGGCTCCGCAGCTCTGGGTCATCGCTGTGCAGCAGCCCTTCCAGCTCGTCGCAGTTCTGGCGGCAGGCGTCCCACGTCCGGTAGGTGCTCACCACTTCTTCCAGCTCCTTCAGCTCTCGGTTCAAACGGGTGGCCGTCTTGGGGTCGTCATACGTCTCCGGCTGGTTTAGCTTTTCTTGAAGGATGCTGTAGTTCTGTTCCATTTGTTGGAGTTTTTCGAACATCTCGGCGCTCCTTTGTTGTTCTGATTCCTGGTCTTTTTTAACCGGCTCCTCCTCTGTCCAGCAGGAAGGATTTCACCAGCGCCGGCGCCTCTCTGGTGTAGGAGAACAGGGTGCTCGTCCACTCTGGCATGGGCGCAGACACGGTGCCTGCGTCCAGCCCACAACGCTCCGCCAGCATCCGCACCCGTGCCAGATGGAAGTTGTTGGAGACGATCATGACCCGTGTATCGGCCAGGTCATAGCCCAGGGATTCCAGCATTTTGGCGCTGTTCTCCAGGTTCTGATAGGTGTTGTAGGACGCATCCTCCTGATGGATACGAGCCTTGTCCACGCCGTGGGACACCAGGTAAGTCTCCATGGCCTGTGCCTCGGTTTCCAGCTCGTTCTGCCCCTGGGCGCCGCTGACGATGATGGGAAAATCCTCGTCCGGATGGGCGTCAATGTAGTCCAGCGCCGCCTGGAGCCGTTGTTTCAGCACCGGGGAGGGGCCGCTGTGGTAGACCTGGGCGCCTAGGACGATGAGGGCGTCCCCGCTCTGATCCTTGCTGGAACGGCCGCCGGTAATGATGATGGCCTCCAGCACGCAGAACCCGGCCAGCAGGATGGCAAGGCAGGCGATGACGATACGAAAGAAGATGGATCTGGGTCGTTTTGCTTTTTTCATGGGTTACCCCTCCTCCAGCAGCAAGGACAGCTCCTCCCACTGCTGGTACAATCCTTCCAGCTGGGCTTCCAGCGCCGCCTGCTGCTCTGCGATCTCTTGCAGCTTCTGGTAATCGGAACCGCACCCCTCCATGGAATCCGCCAGCTCCTGAAGCTGGTTTTCCACTTTGGAAATTTCTTTTTCCACGCTGTTGCGCTTCTTTTCAGTCATTTTGGTGCCGCCAGGCTGCTTTTTTTGCTTTTTCTCTCGCCTCTCTTTGTTTTCCTGTTTCTTACTGTTCTGGGGCTTCAGCACGTTCTTCAGTTCTTCCTCCCGTGCCTTCTTGGCCAGCCACTGCTGGTAGTCCCCCTTGAAATCGGTGATCTTCCCGTCCTCCAACATCCAAATGCGGTTGGCGAACCGGTTGATGAAATATCGGTCATGGGACACAAAGAGCAGCGCCCCATCAAAGTTTTCCACCGCTTCTTCGATCCACTCTCGGGACGCAATGTCCAGGTGGTTGGTGGGCTCGTCCAACACCAGGAAGTTGATGCGCTCGTCCATGAGCATACACAGCTTCAGCCGAGAACGCTCGCCGCCGGACAGGGTGTTGACGGGCTTGAACACGTCCTCCCCCTGGAACCGGAAGGCGCCCAGCCGATCTCGTGCCTCCTGAGCGGAGCAACCCTGCTCCCACAGCATGGTGTCCAGCAGCGTCCGCTCCGGATCCTCAAACTGGACAATCTGGGGCAGGCAGCCCTTGCGGACGGTGGGGCCGTAATGCACCCAACCCTTGTCGGGCAGCTCGTCCCCCAGCAGGATTTTCAGGAAGGTGGTCTTGCCGGTGCCGTTGTCCCCCAGCAGGGCGATGCGCTCGCCGCCGTGGGCTTCCAGGCTCACATGGTCAAAGAGGGTGCGTCCGCCGAAGGACTTGCTCACGTCCTCCACGGTGAACAGCTCGTCCCCGTTGAACTCCCAGCTGGAGAACTGCATTTTCAGCGCCCGCTCCTTGGCCATGGGACGCTCGGTGCTGCGCAGGCGCTCGATGCGCTTTTCCATGGCGAAAGCAGTCTTGTGCATCTTCTCCGTGCCCCGCTGGTGCATGACCGTAGCCACAGCGGTGAGCTGGGCGATCTTGGCCTGCTCCTTCTCGTACTGCTTGAGCTGCTCCCGATAGCGCTTCTCCTTCTCCACAGCGTAGAAGCTGTAGTTGCCGGCATAAAACTCCGCCTTGCCCCGGTTGATCTCGATGACCCGAGTGACCACCTGATCCAGGAAGTACCGGTCATGGGAGATGGTCAGGACGGTGCCGGGGAAGCCTTTCAGATAACTTTCCAGCCACTCCACCGCATGGAGATCCAAGTGGTTGGTGGGCTCGTCCAGCAGCAAGATGTCGGTGTCCTCCAAAATGAGGCGACCCAGGTTCACCCGGGTCTGCTCGCCGCCGGAGAGAGAGGCGAAGGGCTGCTGGCGCATGGCATCGGGGATGCCCAAGCCGTTGCAGATTTTATTGACCTGCACCGCTGTATCATAGCCTCCAGCCAGTTCGAAATCGGTGCTGAGCTTGTCATACCGCTCCATCACCGTCCGGCTGGCGTTGCCGGCGGCCATCTGTTCCTCCAATTCCTTCATTTCTTTTTCGATCCGCCGCACCCGCTGGAAGGCGGTTTCCAACACCGCTTCCACGGTGCAGCCCTCCGGGTAGACGGGAATCTGAGAGATCAGCCCCATCCGGTGGCCGGGGGCGATGGAGATTTCCCCCTCATCGTAGTCCAGCTCACCGGTGAGGATTTTGAACAGGGTGCTCTTGCCGCTGCCGTTTTTACCCAGCAGCCCCACCCGCTCGCCTTGGTTGATGTGGAAAGTCAGGCCGTCCAGGATGTTGTCCCCGATGGTAAACGCTTTGACTAGGTTGGTTACGGAAAATTCGATCATGACCGCCTGCTCCCTTTCTCTTTATCCCTCTGGACGGATCTCCTTGATATACTCCACCAGCTCCTCCATGGCCATCCCACGGGAGGCCTTACAGAGAACGATGGTGTTCTTGCGGATGACCTGATCCAGCACAGCTTTCGCTTCCTCTTTGGTGGGGCGATAATAACATTCCACCTTGCCGCCTGCCTGGGCGGCGTTGTAGATATTCTCTGCCAGGGTGCCCACAGCCACCAGGCAGTCGATGCCGCAGGTGACCACAAACTGTCCCACGCTCTCGTGGAGGGCAGGCCCCAGGTCGCCCAGCTCCAGCATATCTCCCAGGACGGCCACCTTGTAGTCGCCGTCAAATTTGGACAGCACCTCCAGCGCTGCCCGCATAGACTGGGGGTTGGCGTTGTAGGTGTCGTTGAGGACGATGATGCCGTCGCCGCAGCGGACGGTGTCCATGCGCATCTTGGAGTTGACGAAGTGGCCAACGCCCTCTGCGATCTCCTCCTGGGTCATCCCCAGCCACTGTCCCACGGCGGCTGCCGCCAGGGTGGGGTAAATCATGTAGCGACCGATGCCGGGGATGGTCTGCTGCCAAGTGCCGGTGGGGGTGACGGTTTCCATGACCATGTGGTCACTGAAGCGCTCGTCCAGGCTCTTGCACCGGTAGTCATTGCCGTCGTTCTCGCCGTACCAGAGGATGGACTGGTGCAGCTTCCCGTCCAGGCTGTGCAGGAGGGGGTCGTCGCCGTTCAAGATGGCGAGACCGGCGGCCTTCATGCCGTGGAACACCTCCGCCTTAGCCATGAGGGTGTTCTCTCGGCTGCCCAGATTTTCAATGTGGGCGTCACCGATGTTGGTGATGATGGCGGCATCCGGACGGGCAATGCGGGTGAGGTAGTCGATCTCGCCCACATGGTTCATCCCCATCTCCACCACCGCCACCTGATGCTCGTGGCTGAGCCGGAAAAGGGTCTTGGGAACGCCGATGTTGTTGTTGAAGTTGCCATCCGTCTTGAGCACCCGAAACTTCTGGCTGAGCACAGCGGCGGCCATATCCTTGGAAGTGGTCTTGCCCACGCTGCCGGTGACGGCGATGATCTTGACATCGAACTTGCTGCGATAATAAGCCGCCAGGTCACCCAGCGCCAACAGGGTGTCCGGCACCAGGACATAGAACTTATCCGGCCGGTAATCCGCCAGCTCGTGGTCGGTGAGGGTACCCACGGCGCCGTTTTCCAGGGACTTTCCAATGTAGGCGTGACCATCGAACCGCTCCCCCACCAAGGGGACAAAGAGGGCGCCCTCGGTCATGGCACGGCTGTCGGTATCCACCGAGCCTACCTGGGTGTCCAAGTCCACCATAGTGCCCAGCAAGGTTCCGCCGGTGGCCTGCAAAATCTCACGCAATGTCATTGCTTCCATAGTTGCTGCATCCTTCCTTCTCTCTGTCCTGGACGTTCTGTCACTGCTTTCCCCGCAGCTTCAGGGAGACATTCACGATGGTCTCGCACAGCTCGTCATAGCTGATGCCCGCCGCTGCCGCCTCTTGCGGCACCAGGCTGGTGGGGGTCATGCCGGGGAGGGTGTTGATCTCCAAAAACCAGGGGGTGCCGCTCTCGTCCACAATGAAGTCTGCCCGAGAGTAGACGGACAGCCCCAGGGCGTCAAAGACGGTCTTGGTATCCTGCGCCAGCTGCGCTTCCCACTCTGGCGGGATAGGGGCAGGGGTGATCTCCTCTGCCGCGCCGGGCTGGTACTTGTTCTCATAGTCATAGAACCCGCTCTTGGGGATGATCTCGATGGAGGGCAGCGCCCGATCCACCAGGTACCCTACCTGGATCTCCCGACCGGACACATACTGCTCCAGCACCACCGTGCTGCTGCCCATGTCCAGGCACTGCTCCAACGCCGCCGTCAGCTCCGCCGGAGTGCGAGCGATGGAGACGCCGATGGAGGAGCCGCCCATGAGGGGTTTGACCACCACAGGGAGGGCGGTGTCGTTCACCAGGGCGGGAATGTCCCCCTGGGTGTAGGTGACCCGCTGCCACTGGGGGGTGTGGATGCCCAGGGGCGCCACCAAACGCTTGGTTAAGTCCTTATCCATGGCAATGGCGCTGCTGAGGTAGTTGGCTCCGGTGAAGGGGATGCCGAAGGCTTCCAGGGTGGCCTGGACACGGCCATCCTCGCCGCAGCTGCCGTGGAGCGCCAGAAAGACGATGTCTGCCGTCTGGCACAGCTCCAGCACGCCCACGCCGAAGTAGCTCTCGCTCTGCCACTGACGTGCCGCCTTGATCTTTTTCAAGTCCGGCGCCTGTCGGGACACTTTTTTCCATTCTTCGGGCACAGGGGCATCAAAGAGGGCTTCGCTGGTTCCGTCATACCCTTCCAAGCCCATATATAAATCCACCAATGCCACACGATGTCCCTTTCTCCGCAGCGCTTCCGTAATCAGCGTGCCGGAAGAGAGGGAGACGTTCCGTTCGTCACTGAGGCCACCGGCCAATACAACAATTTTCATCTATTTTGCGCTCCTTATCCGCAATCAAGCTTATACGCATACATATTGCAGTATAACACAACTCTTTTTCCGATACAACCAAAAACCGTCCTTCCTATGCACGGTCTAGGGAATTGCGTCCCCGCAGGCAATCTGATATAATGGAGCGGCATACTTCTATCGCCGTTTAGAAAGGACGGGTTCCACATGAAAACTGCTCTGATCCAAATGCGCACCGTGCTGGATAAGACCCAGAACGTGGCGGATGCTGTGGCACAGATCGCCGCCGCCGCACAACAGGGGGCAGACCTGGCGGTGCTGCCGGAGATGTTCTGCTGTCCCTATCAACATAAGTATTTCCGTCCCTATGCCGAGCCCGCCGGCGGTGCGGTCTGGCAAGCCCTTTCTGACGCCGCCCGTGCCAACCACATCTGGGTGGTAGGCGGTACCTTCCCCGAGTTAGATGGGGAGAAGCTCTATAACACCTGCTTTGTCTTTGACCGGGAGGGCAACCAGGTGGCACGGCACCGCAAAATTCACCTCTTCGACGCCGCCGTCAACGACGGCCCCCACTTCCAGGAGTCCGCCACCCTCTCCCCCGGCGACCAGCTGACCCTGTTCGACACCGAGTTCGGCAAGCTGGGCGTCTGCGTCTGCTTTGACATCCGCTTCCCCGAGCTGTTCCTGCTGATGTCCAAGGCGGGCGCCCAAGCGGTCATCGTCCCCGCCGCCTTCAGCCTGGCCACCGGTTCCGCTCACTGGGAGCTGCTCCTGCGCAGCCGTGCTATGGACGCCCAACTGTTTACCGCCGGTGTCTGTCCGGCACGGAACGAGAAGGGCTACATCGCCTACGGCCACTCCCTGGCCTGCTCCCCCTGGGGGGAGATCCTGGCTGAGGCAGACTATGCCCCGGAGATGCTCTTGGTGCAGATGGACTTCGCCAAGCTCCAGGACGCCCGCAATCAGCTCCCCCTGTTCCCCGCTCGGCGGAATGATTTGTATCAGCTCAACTGGCTCAAATAAAGGCGCAAAACAGCTGACCGGTTCGGTCAGCTGTTTTGCGTAATCCACTCTGCCGCTTCCGCCAGCAGAGCGTCCTTCTGATTTTCCAAACGCCCGTCCAGCACCTGCTGGAACAGTTGTTCCAACAACACTCCCATGGGCGCTCCGGGCTTCATGCCCAGGGCGATCAGCTCCCGACCGCCGATGGCCAGGTCGCTTTTCTGGAAGCAGGCATCTGCCGCCCGAAGGGCATCCACACGGGCATAGCCTACCAGCAGCAACCCCATCTTGGCCGGCACCGTCTCCGGCGCTTGCGCCTTGACGTCCGCCTCCACCACCTGCAGCAGCTGCCGCACCCGTTCCTCCCCCAGCTGTGCCAACAGGCGCAGGGTGAAGGGACGGTAGAACCGCCTGGCTCGGTCGTGCCACTCCACCAGGGTCACCACCGCATCCATCGTCTCTCGGTCGCACCGAAGGCGCGTTAGGATATCCAAGGTCATCTGAGCACTCACGCCGCTGTGGCCGATACAGTGGCCAACGCCCGCCTCGTCCAGGGCGAAGGTATAGGGCTTGCCGATGTCGTGAAAGAGCATGGCCAGGCGCAGGGTGGGGTCGGGAGCGATGTTGGCCATAGCGTGAAGGGTGTGCTCCCAGACGTCATAGCAGTGGTGGGGATTCCGCTGCTCCATGTCGAACATGGGGGCGATCTCTGGCAAAAAGACCGTCAAGATGTCCCGATGTGCCCGAAGCATCTCTGCCGCACCGTCACCGACAAGGATTCCCTTGAGCTCGGAGAAGATGCGCTCCTGGGTGATGTAGTGGAGCTGCTGTTTGCACCGATGCATGGCCTGAGCGGTCTCCGCCTCGATGGGGAACCCGTACCGCGCCCCAAAGCGCAGCGCCCGCAAAATGCGCAGGCCGTCCTCCTGAAACCGCTCCTCCGGCACGCCCACACAGCGGATGAGGCCGCTCATTAAATCCTCCTGGCCGCCGAACCAGTCCACCACGCCGGTATCCGGATGGTAGGCCATGGCGTTGATGGTAAAGTCTCGGCGTGCCAGATCTTCTCGGATATGGCCTACGAACTGGACTTGATCTGGGTGTCGGTGGTCGCTGTAACCGCCCTCCGTCCGGAAGGTGGTGATCTCATACCCTTCTCCTTCCCAGCGCAGCAGCACCGTACCATGCTGGATACCGGTCTTGTACACGTTGTGCGCCGGAAAGCAGGCGATGACCTGCTCCGGCAGGGCTGAGGTGCAAATGTCCCAGTCGTGAGGCTCCTGCCCCAGCAGAGCGTCCCGAACGCAGCCGCCTACCACATAGGCCTCATACCCCGACCGGTTCAGTTGTCTCAAGATCTCCTCCACCGGCTGGGGCAGCCGGATGGCTGCCAGGTCAATGCTTGCTGTTATGGCTTCCGCCCTCTGTGACATCCTGCCACCACTCCTTCCACTCTGTTGTCAGGCTCTTTTCCTTGCAGATGACGGTGCAGACCGCCTTCCCATCCCCCGCCTGGGCAGTGATCTTGCACTTGCCCGGCTTCAGGGCAGTGACCACTCCGTTTTTCACCTTGGCCACCTTGGGCTTAGAGCTCTTCCAAGTCACTTCTCCGCTCCAATTGGTGGGGGAAGTCTCCGCCTGTAGGATGGTCATGGTGCCCACCTCTAATGCGACACTGGAGCGATCCAGCCGGACGGAGGACAGGGCAACTGCGCCGCAGGTGACGGCGCAGGTCGCCTTCTGCTTGTCCGCCTTGGCCGTGATGGTACACGTTCCCGGTGCTACCCAGGTCACCAGCCCATCAGAGACGGTGGCTACATCGGGGTCGCTGGACGTCCACTCCACTGTGCCCGCCCAGGTCTTGGGGGTGACGGTGGGGGTCAGGGCGGCATACTGGTTGCCGTTTAAGTACAGCTCTTTGCTGCTGAGTTGAAGTTTATCCGCCTTCACTGGGTTGACAATGACCAACCCACGGGCTTCCGCCCGATTGCCCGCCTGGTCGGTGACGGTGTAGATGGCGGTATAACTGCCCACCTGCTTGTGATTGACATAGATATCACTGACCTGGACGGCATCGGTCAGGTCGCCGTCCACCACATCCACCGCCTTGACCGCTTTTTTGTAGTCGATCTTCTTGCCCACGGTGGTCTTAATGGTCTTTACCGTCAGCTCCGGCGGGGTCTTGTCCACCGCCGTCACGGTCACCGTTTGCTGGACACGGTTACCCTTGGCGTCCACCGCTTCTACGGTCACTGGGAAGGTGCCTGTCTTGGGGAAGGTGATGCATTTGCCGTCCTGGGATACCGCTCCGTCACCGGACAGGGTCACCTCATAGCTGCTGTGATCCGCCACGCGCGCCACCAGTTCTTCCACCGTGACCGCCCTGCCGCACTCCGCCTGATAGGTCGCCACGGTGGTCAACTCTGGCGGCTGCCGGTCGCTGAGCAGGTACCATCCCCCCAGACCCAGCGCTGCCACCACCAGGACAGACACCACAATGAGGATATGCTTTCTCTGTTTCATATGTCCCTCGCTCTGTTTTCTGTTGAGAAGTAAATATTGTAATTAAGATTATTATAGCACAGTCCCTGCCCTCTTTTCAATCTGCTGCGGTTTTCCAATGGTTGCGTTTTCCGCCCAACGTGGTACAATAGGGAAAACAAACCGGAAAACGGAGGGAACCGCTATGCACTGGTACACCATCCAAGAGACCCTGACCCACACCGACCACCCGCCCCAACCGGAAACTCCGGCGGTGGTGCTACTGACATCGGAGGAACTGGATCACCACCCTACCCTGCCCGGTCTGGAGACGGTATTGCTCCACACTCCCTCCGCCCAAGACGCCAAGGTGTGCAAGGCGGATGTGCGGTGGGACTGCCTGTCCGGCACCCTGGTGCTGCCTCGGCAGGAAAAGGATGAGGGGCGCACCACCTACGGCTACCTGATCGCCCAGAACCGGGTGGTGCTGGTGGACGACGGGGACACGGCGCCCGGTCTGCTCCGGCACATCGTCCGCGAGAAGCGTCCGCTGATGGGCAGCGTGGGACGATTCGTGTACGCCTTCTTCAACCAACTCGTTGCCCGAGATCTGCACCACCTGGAGGAGATCGAGGATCGTGCCCAGGCGCTGGAAGATCAAGTGCTGAACAACCAGCTCAAGGAGTTCACCGCCCCCATGACCTCCCTGCGGAAGGAATCCACCGCTTGGTTCCGCTACTACTCCCAGCTGGACGACGTGGCCTGTGAGCTGCGCAAGAACGACAACGGCTTCTTCTCCCAGGAGGAGACGCTGCTGTTCCAGATGTTCGAGGATCGAGTCATCCGCCTGCGGGAGGAGTCCCAGCTGCTGCGGGAGTATTGCGCCCAGATCCAGAATATGTTCCAAGCGGAGATCGGCATCCGCCAAAACCACATCATGCAGATCCTCACCATCGTCACCACCATCTTCCTCCCCCTCTCCCTGCTAGTGGGCTGGTACGGGATGAATTTTCAGGGGATGCCTGAGCTGAGCTGGAAGTACGGCTACCCAGCGGTCATCGGGGTGAGCGTGCTGTTCCTCCTCTTGAGCTTGTGGCTGTGTAAGAAGAAAAAGTTTTGGTAACAGAAGCATAGAAAGCAAAAAGCGAAACTCGTGTTGAGTTTCGCTTTTTTGTTTGGTGATACCTGGGTAGGTAAGGTGTAACTCGCCTTCGAACGCATCAGCGCTGTAGATACCGAAAAGCAATAATACCTGCATAGGTAAGGTGCAACGGCAAACCCACCGTTTTTCACCCCCCATCATACCAGAAACCAGCACATTTGTCAATCTATCCCGCAATCCTTTTTCAAAAAGTGAAAAACACACCCAAATGGTTCGCACCCCCACGAACCAAAGACGGAGACCCGCAAGGAGCCTCCGTCTTTTCCGTTTGCCTGTGTCGCACCCCTAGCCTCGCAGAGTTCCGGCAGGATGCCGGAATAAATTCTGATCTGAAAAAAGTGGCGGCGTGTACGTCACTTTTTTCTCATCTCAGACGGGTAAGTGTGCGAGCAAAGCGAGTGCATGCACCCGGCTGCAACCTCAGCAAAATGCTTGCATTTTGCTGACTTTTTTACTTCTTCTTACAGAAGGAAGAACACTGGGTGCAGTCACAGTTCTGCGGCTCGGTGCAGTCACAACAACCGACCTGAATGCCGTTCAGGGTGCAGTAGTTCTGACGACCAGCGTGGTAGTCACAAGTGGTGACGTTGCACTTGATGCTGTGGTTTACCTGATCCATATCCCTTTCGCCTCCTTTGGTTTGGCTCCTTTAATATGAACCAGTTCGAGGGCTTTTATTCCTCCCCCACTGCTTCCAGCTGTTTTTTTGCCAGCTCCACATAGTGCTTGGCGTCCGCAATCGTGTACGCCCGCTGTTCCTCGGTGGTGGGCTTGAGCACCTTCCCCGGCAGCCCCACCACCAGGGCGTTGTCCGGCACGGTCATGTTCCCCGCCACCACGGCGCCGGCGCCGATGATGCAGCCGCTGCCGATCTTGCAGCCGGAGAGAAGGGTGGCGCCCATACCGATAAGGCTGTTGTCCCCCACCGTGCAGGAGTGGACAATGGCGCCGTGGCCGATAACCACGTTCTTGCCTACATGGACAGGCGAACCGCTGTCACAGTGGAGCACCGCAGCGTCCTGGATGTTGGTGCGGGCGCCGATGACGATTTCAGCCCCATCGGCACGGATGACCGCACTGTACCACACGTTCACGTCCTCTGCCAAGGTGGCCTTGCCCACGATGGTGGCGTTCTCCGCCACTCGGACGGTGGGGTGCAGGTTGGGCTTGTGGCCTTCATATTCTTTGATGAGCATAGTGAAACTCCTCCTATGTGCAAAAATTCTGCCCCCATTATACGCAATCACCGATACCAACGCAAGGCATCTGTGGAATGGGTGCTGCGTAAAATCAAACCGGTCAGGAGAAAATCCACGATCAGGAGCAATCCCACAGGCAGCAATAGGATATCCGGCAGGGCGGACACCAAGCGTTGGACGATGGGATGCACCACCGGCAGGAGGAACACGCTGAGCAGACCCCACAGGAGGGTGAAGGGCAGGCAGACCCGTCCGTTTACGTTGCCAGGCAGGTCGTGATAGTTCCAAAAGGTGACGCCCCAGGCTTTTTCATAAAAAACGCTGCACAGATATTCCACCCCCGTGGCCACCGCTGCTGCGGTCAGAAAGACCGAGATGGGACTCCGAAAAGGCAGCAGGGCGATGACCACAGCGCCGATGCCGTAGACGGGACACAGCGGGAGGAACAGGCGGCATTTCCGGTCTGGCTTGGCCGAATGGGTCAGGCGGGCGTAGAGGACTTCCCCCACGAAGCCCAACAGGCTGTAGCAGAGCAGATACCAAATCAATTTCATCTTAATCACCACCCATCAGTTTGGACAGCTGGGCGAAAACCATACAGAAATCCCGTCTCTTTCTCGGAAAAGTCCGTCTTATCCCCAGTTGTACCAGGGGGAAAGCTATGATAAAATGGGGAAAATCAATGTGGAATGGAAAGGGGCTTTTGCAGATGAGTTTTCGGCATTTGATTGATTTCGGTGACCTGTCCCGGGCGGAGTGGGAAGATCTATACCAGCGCTGCGCCCAGATCATGGACGACCCGGCGTCCTTCGCCCAGGCGTGCAAGGGACGCATCCAGGCCAACCTGTTCTTTGAACCCTCCACCCGAACGAAATTTTCCTTCCAGGCCGCCATGCTGCGCCTGGGCGGCACGGTGTTCGGCTTCGACAACCCCAACAACTCCTCCGCCGTCAAGGGGGAGACGTTGAAGGATACCATTAAAATGGTTTCCACCTACGCCGACGTCATCGTTATGCGCAACCCCAAGGAGGGCGCCGCCAAAGCGGCGTCCCTGTACTCGGAAGTGCCCGTCATCAACGCTGGGGACGGCGGCCATATGCACCCCACCCAGACCCTGGCCGACCTGACCACCATCCAGCGCTATCGGGGCGCCATCGACGGTGTGTCCATCGGCCTGTGCGGCGACCTGAAGAACGGGCGCACCGTCCACTCCCTCATCAAAGCCCTGGCCAAATTCGATGATGTGAAATTCTACCTCATCTCCCCCCGTGAGCTGGCCATCCCCGACTATATGCGCAGCTTTATGCAGGAGCGTGGGCTGTGGTTCCGAGAGGTCACCGGCCTGGAGCCGGTGCTGCCTCGGTTGGACGTGCTGTATATGACCCGCATCCAGCAGGAACGCTTCTCTGACCCCTTGGCCTATGAGCGGAACAAGGGGGTGTATGTGCTCACCCAGCGAAAACTGGCACGGGCAAAGCCGGATATGATGATCCTCCACCCCCTGCCCCGGGTGGACGAGATCGCCCTGGATGTAGACAACGACCCTCGCGCCCTGTACTTTGAGCAGGCTCGGTGCGGGATGTACGCCCGCATGGCGCTGTTGATGGATTTGTCCTGCCAGCCCCACCGCCGGCCGGAGCCAGTGGCCATCGGCACCCATCAGCTCTGCCGCAACCCCAACTGCATCACCCTCACCGAGCCCTATCTGCCCCCCCTGGTAAAGGAGACGCCAGAAGGCCGTTGCTGTGCTTTCTGTGACCAGCGACTGCCAGAGGAGGAATAAATCCAGGCGCAGGAGGGAACTTGGCTGAAAAATTTCCCCGGAAATATGGAAAAAACGGTTGACAAGCCTGTGTTTTCTGTGATAGAATACACGGGCTGGCAAGCGAGAGTGCGGGTGTAGTTCAATGGTAGAATCCCAGCCTTCCAAGCTGGCTACGTGGGTTCGATTCCCATCACCCGCTCCATATGCGCCTGTAGCTCAGTTGGATAGAGCAACTGCCTTCTAAGCAGTAGGCCGGGGGTTCGAGCCCCTCCAGGCGTGCCATCCTGCTTAGCTAGGACATTTTTCATGCCCTTGTTTGCCGCTTCCCTTCCCTACGTTGCTGTTTATAGCAGTCGTGCCTTTCTTTATGGTGGGTATAGCTCAGTTGGTTAGAGCGCCAGATTGTGGCTCTGGAGGCCGACGGTTCGAATCCGTCTACCCACCCCATTTTTCTTCTTGGTCAAAGAACGGTCAGAGAGAGTATCCGCTCTGTCTGGCTGTTATCTTTACCAATCTGCTTTTTTAATGGGATGTCGCCAAGGGGTAAGGCAAAGGACTTTGACTCCTTTATCCGTGGGTTCGAATCCCGCCATCCCAGCCAGATGTTTTGCGGGTTCGTCCGATTTTTATATAATTGCATATGACCCAGTAGCTCAGTCGGCAGAGCACCTGCCTTTTAAGCAGGGTGTCCGGAGTTCGAATCTCCGCTGGGTCACCATCTGAAATCCTTGAAGTCGTTGCAGCGCAACGGTTTCAGGGGTTTTCTTTTTTCTCCCATTTCCCAGATATTGCGCTTTCGACCGCCATTTTGGGGGCGTTTTGAGCCTGTAGACAGGTCAGGTTGTCAGTCAGACTGACCCGCTCTTTGTGCCAGCTCTTCCCGCTTGATGACCACCCGTTCCACCCCATGCACCCCACGGGCAGCATAGAACAGCGTTCGGGCGTCCACGAAGGCGCGGAGCCTTGCCGCTTCCCTCCCCCGCCGGAGCTTGTTCAGGCCAGCGCTTTCCCACTTCCTGATGGTGTCCGGCTTCTCACCGGCCAGCGCTGCCGCCTCTGCGAAGGTCATGCCGTGGTAGAACCGTTGACGGAGGGCTGTCCTCTGCTCTGCTGGCAGCGTGTCCAGCGCGTGATCCAGCTCATCGTGGAGCTGTTCCAGCCAGATGCGCCGGTCAGCCCTTGGCCATACAATCCACCGGGTCTTGCACCATGTCCCCGATGGTCAAATCTTCATCCACTTGTAAGGGAGCGTCTAGGCTTGCGGCAGTGTGCAGCGGGTCTTGACGCTGTTTTTCTGTCCTGGCGCCCAAAGCTGCCATAAAGGCAGTTTTCAGGTGGTTGTTTCCCATCCAGCTTAGGAAGCTGGAACCCCCGTCCGGGTCGAACGTCCTGACCGCTTCCATCATGGCCAGGAAGCCGGACTGATAGAGGTCGTCAAACTCCACCCGGCGGCGGTTGTTCAGGAACCAGCGGTGTGCCTGCTTGGCTACAAACCGCTCCACCTGCTCCCAGAGGGTGGGCACCAGGTCAGCCTGTCCACCCTGTATCATCACGGCCAGTTCTTCGTTGGTCATCGTCTCACGCTCCATGTAAAAAAGGGCGCCCCCACGATTGCAGGGACGCCCAGAGGGAATAAGTTTACGCCTTGGCGGTCACAGTGACGGAACCGGCCTTCACGGCCAGGCCGTTGCCGTCCACCTCCACGATGACCAGGGTCTTACCGGTTGCCGCGGTGATGTCGGCAGTGCCGTTCCAGTCCGTCCAGGCGGAGCAGTCAGCACCAGCCACGGGAACAGCAGCGTCCACCTTGTACTTGTAGCTGTTGCCCTTGCCCTTGGCGGTGGAGACGGTCACCTTGGTGGCACCGGCAGCAGTGCCGGCGGCGGAGGTCAGCACCAGGCCGCCACGCTGATAGTAGATGGCCTTGGTCTTGTTGTCCAGCACAAAGGCGTCATAGGTGATTCTGCCCTCCACCAGACTGCCGGAGATACCGGGCGGGTCTTCATGCGCCTTGTAGCTTTCCAGCTTGGTGGGCGCCACGGTGGCGCAGGGATGGGCGATCATGAACCCGAAGTCAGCAGGCAGACGGGATGCCGGAACCCGAACCACGTCCATGCCGTCCAGCATGGAGATGACGCCCTTCAGGCGCAGGTCGTTGCCAATGTCGGTCTCCATGGTGATGTCTGTACACTGCTTCATCAGGGTGTAAGTGGCCGGAGTGACCACCAGAACGCGGCCAGTCTCGGAGACCATGGCATTGTCCAGGACTTCGGAACCCTTGAGGATTTCCTCGTAGATGTTGGCCTTGGTCAGCTCCAGGGCGTCGGGCTTGGAACCAGCGCCTGCGGTCATCACGCCGTAAACGTAGGCGTCCACTTCGGGGATGATGACTTCCCGCTGCTGTCTGGCCAGGGCGGAAGCAGCTGCCAGCTGGTCGCCGGTCTCGTCCTGATCCAGACGGTCGATGGCGAAGGTGAAGCTGCGGTCTTTGCGCAGGGTCATGGTCTCGGTGGTGGCGTCCAGGCCAGCCACAGCGCCGTAACGGCTCCAGTTGCCGTTGTCGGTGCCCTCTCGGTTGTAGTCGTTCATCTTGCTGGTGCCGACCTTGTAGACCTTCACAGCGTGGGCACCGTCCCACTGAAAGTCCTGGTTGGTCAGCAGGGATTTCTTGCTTTCTGCCGTGAACATTTCATCCACATAAGGCAGAAATTTAGTCGTCAGGTCAATAGACATTTATTTCAATCGTTCCTTTCTGAACGCTTGTGCAATCAAATCGTTGCCCACCGAACCCCTGGTTGCAGCTACAATCCTAGGGGGCGGCGTATGACTGAACAGCTGCGGGAACACCTTTTCCAGCTTCTCTACTGATGCCTGGAATGCGCTTGCATTCGCCGTGTCGAAAATGTCCAGAAGCTCAACCGGATACTTCTTCTCGGCAATATATTCACGACAGGAAAGCCTGCTTTCACGGGCGGAAAGTTCTCTTTCTTTCATCTCCTGGGGGCTTTCTTCGTGCTTGGCTCGTTCTCTGGCCAGCCGGTCGGAAACGATCTGATTCACTTCGTCCTGCGTGAACGTCCGCCCCTGTCCGCCACTCTGTTCCGCTGTGGCCGCGTCCTGCTGGGGGTTGGCGTTCTTGTCCTTCATTTCTTCCATGTTAAAAACCTCCATTTAACGCCTTGAGTTAGGCTAGTATATAAAAAAGGGCATGAGTAACAGCAGGAAGAATGCTGTTTCCCATGCCCTTATCAGGCTAACACAGATTGTGCGGTACTCATGCCCTTTATCGGTTTTTATTATACCACAGCTTGCCTTCTTTTTCAACCTGTGGTATCCTATCCCTGGCGCTGCCAGTAACGGTAGGCGGTTCGCTCCCTGCTTCAGGGGGCGGAGCTTCTTGCCCCCTGTTCGTTGAGAAAGGGGGGCTGTCCAATGGTAACTTATTCCGACCTGTTTGCATACACGTTGGTGCTGATCGGCCTTGCTGGCCTGTTCATTGCTGCCTGGAACATAAAAAAGAAGTAATCGCCGCTACCCTCAGAAAGTTCCGGCGATTACTTCGTTAACTTAGTAGGGGGTTGACCGTCTACCGGCAGCGCCCTTCGTATCTATAGTATACGTGCTCCGGTCGGATATGTCAAGCAGTCCCTTGTATCAGGGTGGTGGTCTCCCACCACCCTTTTGTGATGTCCAACGCAGCTGGTCTCTCCCCTTTTTAGGACCTGCACAATCTCCGCATTGGCCTTGCGCTCCCTATCCAGAATCTCACCAGGTCAACCGCCGTCCCCATCATCGGGGACGGGCGGCTTACTGGTGATGTAGATGTGCTTGGTCGGCGGGTGCTCCTGCCGTTCCTTGACCCTGGGGTTCTTCCCTGCCAGCCTGCACAGGGTGGCAATGACCAGGTTGCTGACCAGGTACGCCCACTTTTCTTCGCCGGGCTGGTAGCTGAACTTGATCTTCACTCACTTCTCCTCCCCTCTTCAAAGTGACCGCATAAACCTGCGGACAACCTCAATCTCATCCGGATGTGTCGGAACATAACCGGGCCGCTCAGACAATCGCTCCATGATAAAGTCCGACGCCCTGCGGTTGACCTGACACACTTCCTCAATCGCATCCCTAGTGGTAATACCTGCCGCCAAAAGGACACCGGTGGGCGCGATCAGCTGCTCGCCCCAGAGGTTTGCCTCATATTCTAGAGGCAAGTAGTCATCCCCCGGTCTAGGCATACTTTTACTAGCGGTCGCCACGCCGGGTTCGGTGTGGCCCATCATGATATGTCCCAATTCATGGGCGATGGTCGCCCTTGCTCTGGATGTCTTGATGCTGTCATCGTACATTACAATATGACCATCAGCAAGTGGGATAGCGATTCCATCAGAAGACATAGCAGCCCTATACAGACCCAACTCATGCAGGATGTCCTCCCCTTGGCTGTAAAGCAGGACTGGGATGTCCATATAGTCAGCCACCCGCTTTACCGGAACCGGGAAGGTATCAATGCCAGCCTCTAAAAGAACACGCCAGGCAGAAGAAATTCTGCTTCTCCTATATCTCTGCTTGATAAGATACAAATCCATCTTGTAAAACCTCCTGTATTCTGTCATACTAGAGGCGGTTTCTAGTGAGCAAAACCGCCTTGCCGTCCCCAGTGTTGGTAGCACCGGGGGCGGCGCTTTTATGTTCTTGCTGCCCGTTGAGCAATTTCGTCTGATACCCTTGCGGCTGCTGGTACTGCTCAATGCGGACACCGCGGGCATTATTTCGCCTTGCACCGCTAGTCACAATCAGTCCATCGTGCGCCTGCAGCTCCTTGGCAAGTCCGTCATCCAGCCTCCGGGTCAAGTCCCTGGAGTCGGAGAACGGCGGGAAACCCAGGATTTTAGCGCCCTCTGATTTCAGGTCGGCATAAGACCAGAAGCCGCCGCCGGGTTTGTCTGTGACCAGCTGATTGAATACCTGCACCAGGGGTTCATGCTCGTAAGGAATTCCCTTCTCCGTGCGCTTCTTCATGGTGGACAGATCATCCAAAGTCATGTCGTTGAAGCCGTTCCAGGTCACCCCGCCACGGTCGCCGATGGTGTAAGACATGCCACGCCCCAGCGGCGCATTGGAGCACTTGATATGCACCATGATGCACTCTTCAGGTTTCTCCGGGTTCCGGATGAGCTGCAAAATGCTGCGCATGGCCGCCGGAATATCCACGCTGCCCAGGGAGCGGTTGACGGGAGACTTGTCCGACCCGCCCTTGCCCATGTGGGCGATGATGGCGCAAGAACAGTTGTTCCGTTCGCACATATCGAAGAGCTTGGCCAGCACTGGCCGGACTTCGTTGGCGCGGAACATATCCACCTTGGCACCCAGGAACGCCTGAAAGGGGTCAAATATGACCATCACAGCCTGACATCGCTGGATAGCTGCTTCCACCTCCGGGCTGTTGAAGGTCAGGTCAGCGGCATTGCCAAGGAAATAGCACTTGTCCAGATCGCCGCCGTTCGCTTCGATACGACCGCGCAAGATGGGCAGGTCATCCTCCACAGACAGGATGAGCACAGGGCCAGGGCCTTCAATGGGGATGCCCAGCAACGGCCGGCCGGTTGACACGTGGGCGGCGATGGCGCACATGAAAGCGGTCTTGCCGCTGCCATTGTCGCCCTGGATCAGCGTTCCCTTGCCCCGCTGGAAGTACGGAGGGATGAGCCAGCGGGGTGGCTCATATGTAACCACAGAGGCTTTCACCAGGTCGAGGGACTTCCCGCTGGTTTCGCACTGTCGAAAGGACGCTTCATCCTTCAGCCACAGGTCATTCATATCACCGAGCCAGCGCGCGAACTCATCCTCTGGAATGCCATACTTGTCGACGGCTTCATAGCGCACCATCTCAAGTCGGGTTTGTGAATCCTTCACATCATCGGGGTTCGTATCAACCATCATGAAAAAGTTTTTCTTGGAGAGAATGGTATCGCCGTTGCATTCCCCTAGGTGATTGTAGAAGTCAGGGAACTCCGTCACTCTTTATCACCCCCAAAGAGCTTGTCCATGTACGCTACCAGGTCATCCCGGCGGAAGTACCACGCCTGTCCCTGCTTGGCTCCCTTGAGCACGCCATCCTTGGCCATCTTCGCGATCACTTCCGGATTACGCCGGAGCAGCAGGCCAGCGTCGGCACAATCGCAGATCACCGGCAGTTCATCAATGCTGTGGATGATGCGCCGGGGCTTGTTCTGTCTGTTCGGTCTCATTCTTTCACCTCCATAAGTTCTTCTACCTGGATGCCCAAGGCGTTGGCCAGCTTACCGGCGTTGATGGCGGAGCACGTGCCACGTCTCAGGATTGCGCTCACCGTCTGTCGGGTGATACCGGACTTTTCGGCCAGTGCCGTTCTTGTCATCCCCTTCTTGGCAAGGATGATGTCGGCTACTCTTGCGTTGATGTTCATTGTCTCACCTCCTAAAGCGTTCCTTATAAGAACACTATATAGCCAAATCAGTTTCTTGTCAAGAACATTCTCTTCATTTTGTTGCATTTTTGTTCCTCACAGGATATAATACGTTTGAGGTGATTCATATGGAGAACAAAATTAAAGAGATTAGAAAGAGTAAAAATATAACGCAAGAGCAATTATCTAAAGCTATTGGGGTTTCCCGCTCAGTTATTTCAAAATACGAAAACGGAACTATTCCTATTACACTGGAGACGATATCTGAAATAGCAAAAGCACTTGATGTGCCAGCGTTTGAATTGCTGGGGCCTTATATAGGAAGCCCGCTTCCCGGGCTTGTAGATTCTTCCGATTTGGACACTGTGACACCAATTCATGTAACGCTCGACTTGCGAAAGCCTCTCGAAACCGCATTTAGTAAGCTCAATGCAAAGGGACGAGAAGTAGCCGTCGAACGTGTCGAGGAGTTGGCAAAGATTCCAGAGTACCAGCGCAATCCGGAGGACAACTAACCCCGAAATCACAAAGCTACTGGGTAAAGTTTGGTGAATAGTCGGAATAATTGCATTTATAGGGTGACGCAATCTCTACTACAAAATTTATATATATGTTTCGTACACCATCGTACACTTGCGTCACCTTCGTACACCCATGTCACCTAAAAGGTGACGATGGTGTACGATAGTGTACGCTTTTTTTGTATGCTAGCTTGCGTCACCATTCCCATAACTAACCCCGAAATCACGGGGCTACAGGTAAGATTTTGGGTAGGTGGAAGCAGGTAAAAGCAGGTGCTGAATGCTTAGAAATGCTCAGGTTGAACACAGAACCGACAAAGCCGCAATGTAGACATTTGTAGACATTTGCGACAGATGTTAAGAAATGTTAAGGTTCAGCCCAGCCACTACAGAAAACTACAGGTCGAATGATGGCAAATGGCGGCATCCAGCTACAATGATGAAACACAAGAAAACACAAGTTGGATGCTAACGTTCAGCCAGGACGCAAAAAAGCCCCAGGCACAAGCCCAGGGCAAGAGAGGGGGAACATGATATGGCAAAAGCGAAAAAGCGGGCAGACGGCCGCTATTGCACGCAGATATACCTTGGCCGGGATGAGGCCGGGAAGAAGCGTTACAAGAGCGTCTACGCCAAATCCCCCGCCGAGCTGAAGGACAAGGAAGCGGCGGTTCGGCTGCAATTTGGGCGCGGCCTGGACGTCCTCTCCCAGCGGGACAGCTTCGCCACCTGGGCAGATGACTGGATCCGCCTGAAGGAGACCGAAGGCATCACCTCCCGCCAGATGGACAACTACCGCCACGCCGTCCAGGTCTGGAAAGAGGAGCTATACGGCTACGAAGTCGGCCAGGTGCGGGCGGATGATATTGAACGGGTGCTGGTAGACCTTGTGGACAACGGTTATTCACAACGGACTGTGAACCTCTACCGCTCCACCATCCGGCAGATCATGCGCCGTGCTGTTGGCCGGGTCATCCCCACCAACCCGGAAGCCCAGGTGCACCTTGCCTTTGCTGGCCGTCAGGAAGAAAAACGCCGCGCCCTGACCGCGGAAGAACAGCGGTGGATATGGGACACTCCCCACCGTGCCCAGCCTGTGGCGGTCATTATGATGCTCTCCGGCCTGCGCCGTGGGGAGCTGGCCGCTCTGACCTGGAATGACGTTGACCTGACCGCCCGGACGATCTCTGTGAACAAGGTCATCGAATACAGCTCCAACGGCGTGCCCACCCTGCGCCATGTGACCAAGAGCGCCGCCGGTATGCGGGTGGTGGACATCCCCCAGAAGCTGGCGGACTACATGGCTGCTATGCCCCATGACAATGCCCTGGTCGTCCACACGATAGCCGGGAAGGTCATGACGCCTTCGGCCTGGACGAAGCTCTGGAAGTCCTATATGCGGGAGCTGAACCGGAAGTATGGCACCCGCACGCTGGCCGATCAGGAACGGTTGCAGTCAGGCAAGCCGGGCCCGAAGGCGCTGGACATGACCATTCCGCCCATCACGCTGCACTGGCTGCGGCACACGTTCTGCACGCTGCTGTACCTGTCCGGCGTGGATGTGGTGCAGGCTTGCGCCCAGATGGGGCACGCCGATGTCTCCACCACCCTTCGGATTTACACCCACCTGGACAGTATCCACAAGCGGAAGTCCGTCAGCAAGCTAGACGCATATCTGGAAGCCAATGGATGATGTGGACAAGTCACTTGTCAGTCAGAACGGCGGTTTTGTGTTGATATACCGTCACTTTCATTTGCCTTTTAAGCAGGGTGTCCGGAGTTCGAATCTCCGCTGGGTCACCACTGTTACTCTGGGCGAACACTTCCGATTTTTATGGTCGGTCAGTTGTTCGTTCTGGTTTGTCCCTTCGAGGGCAAATGAAAACCTCCGTGGCGAGATATAGTCGTCACGGAGGTTTCTTTTATACTGCTCCAGGCACTTCGACATGTATCTCTCGCTACACTTTTATATCATCCCTGTCAGTTGTCAAGCCCTTCACAGTTGCGTTGTGAAGGGGTGCCGAAGGCAACAAGGGTTCAAGATAAAGTCATGAATCTTCGCAAGTTCTTCGAAGTTGCCCGCCTTCTCTTTTTAGAAAATCAGCCCGTTCTCGGCATTGCACGCAGACAGCTTTCAACGACAGAAAAAAGCGACTACGCTTTCCTTGCATGGGTGCAGAAAGCCAAACTTGATGCCAGAAATGTCTCCACTTCTCCAATCAATTTGGGCGCTTTGGCGAAATCAATCCCTGACATTCGGCGTATGACTACGATGGATCCTAGTGATTTTTGTCCCAAACTCATCGAACAACTGTCTAACTGCGGTGTGGCGCTTATATTTTTACCGCATACGAAAGGCTCTTTCTTGCATGGAGCTGCTTTCTATGATGGCAAAAAATTGTTGTTGGCGTGACCGTCCGAGGGAAAGATGCTGACCGGTTTTGGTTCAGTCTTTTCCACGAGCTCGGCCATATCTTGCTCGGTCATATCGGGCAAAAAGATGGCCCCTCCACAGAGGACGAAAAAGATGCTGACAATTTCGCTGCAGAAACACTTATTCCCCAAGACAAGTTCAATCGATTTGTCGGACGTAATGACTTTTCCGAACAATCTATTATCGATTTCTCTGATTATATCAATATTGATGTCGGCATAGTTGTTGGGTGATTGCAGAAAGAAGGATTCATCCAATATACACAACACAACGGATTAAAAACAAAATATACTATCTCTTCATAAAAAGCTGGGAGCGCTTAAGGGCTCCCAGCTTTTTACCTTACTTCAGCAACGCATCCCGCGACTTCTCCCCACAACTATTTCATCCCATGCAAAACGTACCAAAATAACGGTGCGTTTTGCCGATATATCACTCTGTATCTGTATAATATTTCTCCTTATCATAAAAGAAAAGGAGTG
>ERZ824978.472-NODE-472-length-59039-cov-11.253272_pt1 | contig 59039 bp, 52 predicted proteins | sample MGYA00519860_ERZ824978 | MGnify/ENA primary metagenome ERZ824978 (study PRJEB31778, sample SAMEA3449184) | human gut metagenome | biome: human gut; feature: human-associated habitat; material: faeces | place: United Kingdom | collected 2010/2012 ... | reverse complement strand
CCAGATACTCCTCGGGGGTCTTGCCCTTCTTCTGCTCCTCATAGCAGGCCTTGGCGGTGGCCAAAGAGTGGTTGCCGTCGCCCACGGCGAACAGCAGAGGCGCAACGCCGGAGACGTTGTACTTCTTCTGCATGGCCTCATCGGTGGTCAGGCCCTCCAGCGCGTTGGCCACGGCGTCGATCTGCTTGTCGGACAGCTTGAAGCCGCGGATGTGGCCGCCGTTCTGCATCAGGTCGAAGTCATAGACCTTCTCCATACTGCCGGCAGCGGCGGTCAGCGGCTCGATGACGGTCTTTTCGGGGTCGTCGATGAGCAGCATAACGTGGGGCAGCTCGATGGGGGCGTTGCGGCGCACCTTTGCCCGGGGCGGGATGCGATCCAGCACCGTGCCCTCGGTGGCGCGGATCAGCGCACCCGAGCCGGGAGTGAAGTCATAAGCGTCCAGGTCCACCATGCCGATAAGGCCGTGGCGGATCTTGCCGTCAGACTGCTGGCGCTCGATATAGATCAGGCTGTCGGTCAGCGTTTCAAACACGCCGTCGGCCAGGTACTTGCTCATGGCGGTGTTGATGTCGCCGATCAGCTCGTCCACGTTGGGGGCTTTCAGATTGGCTTCCGGCAGGATCAGGCGCAGCGTGGAGGGGGCGTCGCCCACCTGCTGCTCCACCGCCTGCCAGTACTCAGGCTCAGAGGTGAACTGGTCGCAGGCCACCACGGCCCACTTGGTCATATCCTGGCCCTTGGGCAGCAGGATGTCGGCGGGATAAAAGCCCAGCTTCTCAAACTTCTTGTTCATGGTCTCCTCCTTATATTTCTGTCCTTCAGGGGTACATACGAGTTCAACTACGGCCATCATACCAAAAACCGCCGCTGTTTGCAATGCGTTTTCCAAAATTGTTCAGGTAATCAGAAAAATTTTTGTGCATATCACAGGCGCTCCGGCACAAGCTATGGCAGAAAGCAGTTTTCCGCAAGGAGGTTATGAACGTATGAAGATCGTAGACCGTATTGCCCTGATACTGGGCATTATCGGTGCGCTGAACTGGGGCATCGTGGGTCTGTTCCGCTTTGACTGCGTGGCATTCCTGTTCGGCGGTCAGACCGGCGCGATCAGCCGCGTGATCTACGCGCTGGTGGGTCTGGCCGGGCTGTGGTGCATCACCATGCTGTTCCGGGAAGATCCCGCCGAGGCGTAACGGCACACCGCATACAAAGGAAAGCCGCCCGATGGGCGGCTTTCCTTTATTTACTCGCTTACTTCACCGACAGCTTCTTCACCAGTGCGGCGTCCGGGTCGGCCAGCAGGGTGTTGTATGTGGTGTAGACCACCATGCCGGGCCTTGCGCCGGCGGGCTTTTTCACGAACTTCACCGGGGTGTAATCCACCGGGACTTTGGTGCTGTCCTGGGCCTGGGAGAAGTAGGCCGCCAGAGACGCGGCCTCCAGCAGGCTCTGCTCATCCGGCTCAATACCTCCGGTGCAGAGGATGACGTGGCTGCCGTGGATCTTCTGGGTGTGCAGCCACAGATCCCACTTTTCCGCGTCCTTGGCGGTAAGGCGGTCGTTCTGCCGGTTGTTGCGGCCCACCAGAATACGCAGTCCGGCGGAGGAACGGAACTCCCGGGGCTTGCTGGGCCGCTGGAACGCGGCCTTTTTTCCGCCTCCGCCCCGGCGGAGATAGCCTCCGTCGGCCAGCTCGGCCCGGATGTCGTTGAAGTCCTGCTCGCTCTCTGCCAGCGCCAGCTCCTGCTGGACGCTCTCCAGATACATCAGCTCGGCGCGGCCCTTTTCCATCTGCTCCGTCAAGTATTTCTCCGCCGTTTTGGCCTTGGTATATTTCTTAAAATACTTGGCGGCGTTCTCCTGAGGCGACAGCCGCACATCCAGCGGGATGTCCACATCGGCGCAGTCGGGATCATAGTAGTTCTGGGTCGTCAGGCGGCTCATACCGCGCTCCATGCGGTAGAGGTTGGCGGTGATCAGTTCGCCGTACACACGCCACTTGTCCCGATCGCGGCAGTCCAGCAGTTCCTTCTCCTGGGCCGCCAGCTTGCGGCGGATGCGGGAGGCTGACGTGGCGGCGGTCTTCAACAGGTCCTGCCCCCTCTGCTTGGCCCGCTCCGCCTGCTCCCTCTTCTCAAAGAAGTCGTCCAGCAGATGAGAAAAGCTGTCGTAGACCTCGGTTTCCATGGCTGCGCCGTACTGGCAGATGGACTCGTAGGTGTAGTCAGACGGGACGCCGCTCCGTTTCAGCATAACGGGTGTAAATCTTTTATCCTTTACAGACTCCGTCCACGCAGAAAAGCTGTCCCACAGGCCGGTGGTCTGCGAAACAGGGGCATCCACGCTGCCGCAGGCCCGGAACACCAGCTCCCGGGCTGTCAAGGGCGGCAGGGCGTTGAAGGTATTCACCAGCCATGTGTCCGCCGGCGTGTCCCCGGCAGACAGGGCCATGCGCTGGAACGCATCCTGCTCCACCGTGAAAGGGGACAGCTTATCCGGCGGCGCAGGCAGGCGGTAAAACAGGCCCGGCAGTACCTGACGATCCGGGTTCATCTCGAAGTCGATGCGCCGCAGACAGTCAATGATCCGGCCGTCCTTGTCGGCCAGCACCAGGTTGGCCCGGCGGCTCACCGTCTCCAGGATCAGGCGGAAGGTGCTGCGCTCGCCCAATTCGTCCGCCGCGGAGATCGTCAGCGTTACCACCCGCTCCAGCGGCGTCTGCTCCAGCGACTGGATGATGCCGCTGCCCAAATACTTGCGCAGCAGCATGCAGAACATGGGCGGCTGAGCCGGGTTGTCCCGCAGCGTCTCCGTCAGGTGCAGCCGGGGCTGCCCGCCGCCGGCGCACAGCAGCAGCCGTTTGCCGCCGCGGAGCGACAGCACTACCTGATCCCGGGCGGGCTGTTGGATCTTCTCGATGCGGCTTCCAACTACCTGAGGCGTCAGCTCCGCCACGACGCCCTGTAAACAGATCGCATCAAGAGGCATATCCATTCTCCTCCATCATCGCGCTGAACAGCTCCTCGATCCGGGCCTTGTCGCCCCGGAGGTACAGCCAGCCCAGCAGACATTCCAGCGCTGTGGCGGCGTGGTACTCCGCGTGGCTGGCGCTGCGGGGGATCGTGTGTACGTTGGCGTTGCGGCCGCGCTTATAGACCGCCGTCTCTTCCTCCGTCAGCAGGGGCAGCAGCTTCACGGCGCAGCGGGCCTGCTCCGGGGCGCAGACCAGTGCCACTGTGGCGCGGTGCAGCTCCTTGCCGGTGGCCTTGCCGTGAACACACAGCCAGGTGCGGACCAGCAGCTCATATACGGCGTCGCCCATGTGGGCCAGTCCAATGGCGCTGATGGCCTGCAGCTCCTGCGGCGACAGCTTCGGCGCAAAATAATCCATAGTATCCACTCCTTGTCTGCATCAGTATGCCACTTTCCTGACCATTTGGCAAGGAAAAGTATCGACAAAGCCGGTAATACTGTGGTACAATACTGAAAAATACACAATGCTGTTTTTATCTAAAAATGTTGCAAGAACAGGAGGTTTTATATGCCACACACGGAAAAACGCTTTAAAAAAGGCGAGATCATCTGCCGTCCCAAGGAAATGGTCATGAGTATGTATAACATTCTCTACGGCAGCGTAGGCGTCTATTTCGATTACGGAACGCCGGAGGAAGTGCCGGTGGTCACCCTCCGCGAGGGCGATTTCTTCAATGTGATCAGCTTTTTGGAGTCACGGCCGCGCAACACCACCGCCGTGGCCCTTGAGCCCACCATCGTCAGCGAGATCACTTATGACAATTTCAGTGCCTATTTTCGAGAAAAACCGGCCAAAATCATGAGTTTATTGCAACATATGAGTGCAAGAATGCGGCAGCTGCAAAAGGCGTATGTGGACACGTGCCACGCGCTGGAGGCCTACGCCGACAAGGACAAGCTGCACGCTGACAACAGCGATTGGCTGCTCAGCCACAACCGCACGTACAACCTGCTGCGGGCCATGTTCCCGTCGCTGTACGCCCATGAGGAGGCCCACGGCAGCCCGGAGGAGCAGGAAAAATAGCTGTTAAAAATGGCAATTACATTTGAAAAAAGCCAGAAAAACTTTATAATTTGATAGAAAGATTTTAAAGTAGAAATAGAAAAAGGCGGAAATAATTTGAAAAAGCCGGTTTCGTTCTGACCGGACCGCTGTAAAGAGCAAAAAGCAGAGGGCTTGCGCCCTCTGCTTTTTGCTCTTTACTCATTGTCCGGGTGCATGACGATGACCCTCTGTCCTCGTTGTTCGTATATCGCGGTGGGTCAGACGGCGCGCCAAAGCAGCATGTTGTCCGCAAATTCCGCCGTAAGGCGGCCCTCCCCCTTCAGCCAGGAGAGGAACGAGCGGACGGTGCTGCCCACCAGGGCGTACTGCTGGAAGGTCATATCGAGGCCGTAGGCCGTGAACAGCTTCTGCAGCAGCGTCTCAAAGCACAGGGGCTGGGCGCAGAGCGTCAGAATACGGTCGGCCACCTGCTGCACCTTGTCGATGTTGTACTGGGCCAGCTGGGACACGTCCTCCGCAGCGGCGGCATGAGCGGGGACAAACATCCGGGCCTGCATGGTCTTGACCGTCTCCAGGGTGGTCAGGTAGGCGGCTACGTCGTAGATGAAGGGGATCTGATACTTGTCCAGTGTCTCGCGGCTGGACAGGCAGTCCGCCAGATAGACCACGTCCTCCGCCGTGCGGAAGCCCACCATATCGAAGAAGTGTCCCGGCAGGGGCAGCAGCTCGAAGCCCTTTGGCAGTACATCCGCCGTCAGCTCATGGGCATCGCTGGGCTGGGCCATCAGGAATTTGTGGCGCAGCTCCGCCGGCGGGAAGCCGCCGTAGAGAAAGGACGGCTCCAGCAGCGGGTGGCGGGTGATGTCACACTCGATACCGGGGGCATAGACGGCGCAGCCCGTCTGCTTTTGCAGATACTGGTTGCCGCCCACGTGGTCGGCGTTGGAGTGGGTGTTGTAGATGGCGGTGAGACGCCAGCCGTTCTTGTCCAGGTGCTGGCGCACCTTGCGGCCCGCGTCCTTGTCACTGCCGCTGTCGATAAGGCAGACGTCTGTTTCGTTCAGGCGGACAAGGCCGATCTTAGCGGGGCTTTCAATGTAATAGCAGCTCTCGCTGACCTGTATCAGCTCATACATGGGCGCGGTCTCCCTTCCGGCAGGACGATCATCCCTCGATGGGACGGCTGGGCATGATGATGGCCATGATGATGTAGGCCAGCAGGCCGCTGCCGCCCAGGGCGCAGAACACCACCCAGCCCAAACGGACCAGCGTGGGGTCGATGTTGAAATACTCCGCGATGCCGCCGCAGACACCGGCCAGCATCTTATTTGTCTCGGACTTATACAGCTTCTTTTCCATAGTAAACTCCTTTTCGATCTGAATATGTTTGTGTTTGCGTGTATCAACCCCACAGGGTGGTGAGCATGGGAATGACCTGCTTCTTGCGGGACATGACGCCGGGCAGGAACACCGTGTGGTCCTTCGGCTCGACGGCGAAGGCGTTGCGGATGGTGTCGTCGCTGCCGACGTAGAGCAGCTGCGTGCCCTCCTGCAGCACGTCGGTGAGCATGAGGATGACCATATCGTAGCTGTTGGCCTTCTGCGCCCTGCGCATGGCCTCCAGGAGCTCGTCCTTGCGCTCCATCAGCTTTTGGGAGTCGATGCAGGTGATCTGTCCCACGCCCAGCACCTGCTCGGCGATGTGGAACTCCTTGAAGTCGCTGCGCAGCAGCTCCTCGGCTGGCTTGCCGTCGTTGCTGCCGCTGAACAGCTCGCGGCCCAGGTCGGCAAGGGACACATGGGCAATGCGGGCCAGCCGCTCCGCCATGGCCACGTCACGCTTGGTGCAGGTGGGAGACTTGAACATGACCGTATCGGACAGGATGGCCGCCGCCATCAGGCCCGCCATGTGGGGCGACGGCGTGACGCCGTGCTCCTGATACATGGAGGTGATGATGGTGTTGGTGCTGCCCACAGGCTCGTTGCGGACGGAGATGGGCTGCCGGGTCTGGATGTCCGCCAGACGGTGGTGGTCGATGATGCCCAGGATCTCCGCCTGATCGATGCCGGGGACGGTCTGGGACAGCTCGTTGTGGTCAACCAGCACCACCTGCTTGCGCCGCGGCTTCAGCAGGTGATACCGGGACAGGGTGCCCACCACCTTCTCCTGGTCATCCAGGACGGGGTAGCAGCGGTAGCGGCTCTTCAGCACCACCTCGCGGACATCGTCGATGTAATCGTCCAAATGGAAGGAGATCAAGCCCTCGGTGGCGCAGGGACGGTCGATGGGCGTGGCCTGATAGATGAGCCGGTGGACGCGGCTGGCATCCAGCGGCGTGGAGATGATGCAGGTCTTGCCCGCGTTCTCCAGCCAGGCCGGATCGACGTCCGTCTGGCACAGAATGAGGCAGGAGACCTGCTTATCCAGCGCCCGACGGATCATATCCGGCTGGCTGCCGCAAAGGACGATGCTGTCGCCGCTGTCGAACAGCAGGTTCTCGCAGTTCTGCGGCAGGGCGATGGCCACTGTGCCGCTGACGGCATCCACCAGGTCTCCGCCGTCACCCATGACGCGGCCCTCGATAACGCTCAGCAGGTTGAACAGCGGAATGGCCTCCACCCGGGGGTCGCCCACGGTGTTCAGGCTGAACGTGGCGATGTCGCCGGCGGAGAGCATACCGTGGAGCGTACCGTCCTCGTTGACCACGGGAATGGCGGAGATCCGCTGCTCACGCATCAGCTTCCACGCCCGGTCCATGGTGACAGAGGCATCCAGGCAGGGAGGACGGTCAAACTCCAGGTCTCTGACCTGGGTGCGGACGTTTTGGATAAAGCGGGGTGGATTGAAGTGGAAGCGTTCCAGCATCCGGTTCGTCTCGTCGCTGATCGTTCCCAGGTGTACCGCCACATACTCCTTTTCGCCCAGCGCGTTCTTCAGCGCGGCGTAGGCCATGGCGGCCACAATGGAGTCGGTATCCGGGTTGCGGTGACCGGTCACATAGATCTCATTCATAGGCAGCTGCTCCTTTGCGAAAAATGTCTTCTATTGACCCTTTATTATAAAGGAACTTTTCCCGGCGGTCAATGTACGAAAGAGAATTTTACGCCCTTTTCACATTTTCGCCCGTTTCCCTGCGCTCCTGCTCGTATTTATAGCACAGGCGGTATATCCGCGCCATCGCTTCGACTTACATTTTCCACCGGTATTCTTACATTTCTGTCACCTGCTGGAGCTTTGCCCTGCCGCGCCACTTGCCATCCGCCGCGCGTTCCTATATAATGGAAAATATACAGAGCATCGTCCTGTCCGGAGGTACGCCATGCCGAAACAGAAAAAGGACCTGAACAACATCTACATATCGGAGCGGATGCAGGAGTGCCTGCGTCCCATTTCACGCTGCGCGCTGACCACCGTGGTCGCGCCGATGGGCTACGGCAAGACCACCGCGGTGAACTGGTTTCTCAGCCAGCGGGAGGGCGCTGAGGCGGTGCGGATCATCCGGATCAGCGTCTATTCCGACAATCCGGCCATCTTCTGGAAAAGCACGCAGGACGCCTTTGCCCGGGCGGGGCTTGACCTGCTGCGGGATTATCCCTGCCCTGCCGACGCCGCTGACGGCGGATTGCTGGCGGACGAGCTTTGCCACGGACTGGGCGGCGGTCTTCCCTGCTACATCTTCATCGACGACTTCCACCTGCTGACGGACGAGCGCGCCGCCCGCTTCATCTGCACCCTGACCAATCGGCTGCCGGAGAACGTGCATCTGATCGTGGCCAGCCGCGACCGGTTTCTTCCCGCGGCGGAGATCGTGCGGCTGGGCAGCCGGGTCTACCGGATCGGGACGGAGCAGCTGCGGCTGAACCACACGGAGCTGTCTGTCTACGCCCGCCGCTGCGGCACGCCGCTGACGGAGGAGCAGATCGACGCGCTGCTCTACTCCAGCGAGGGCTGGTTCTCCGCCGTGTATCTGAACCTGCGCGCCCTGTCCGAGCAGGGCGTGCTGCCGGACCGTACCTCAGACATCTACGCCATGTTCTCCGCCGCCATGATCGATCCCCTGCCGGAGATGCAGCAGGAATTTCTGGCGGTCATGGGACTGGCGGACGAATTCACGGCGGAGATGGCACGGTACGTCACCGGAAATGAAGAGACCGCCTCCCTGCTGACAGCGCTTTCAGAGCAGAACGCCTTTGTAAGGCGGCTGCCGGACAGTGCCGTTTTCCGCTTCCACCACATGATGAAGGACTGCGCTGAGCGGGCCTTCGACCAGCTTCCGGCGGGAAAGCAGCGTTTTTACCTTGACCGCTACGGCGCATGGTACGAGCGCAGCAGGCAGTATCTCCACGCACTGTCCGCCTATCGCAGAAGCGGCAATTTTGACGCGCTGCTGCGGGTGATCCAGAGCGACGCGGGCATCCTGCTGGCCGCGCTGAAGCCCGTCGATGTGCTGGACGCGCTGGACGAATGTCCCGTCTCCGTGCTGAAGGCCCATCCTCTGGCGCTGCTGGTGCTGATGCGCCGTATGTTCACCTGGCGGCAGATACCGAAAATGATGGAGCTGAAGGCGCTGCTGCTGGCCTCCATCGAGGAGCGGCCCGCCATGCCGGCGGCGGAGCGGGGCGACCTGCTGGGCGAGTGCGACCTGATCATGAGCTTTCTCTGCTACAATGACATCAGCGCCATGAGCCGCCTGCACCGCAGCGCCAGCGCGCAGATGTCACGCCCTGCCATCACCATCCGCAACGAGGGAGGCTGGACGTTCGGCTCGCCGTCGGTGCTGATGATGTTCCACCGGCTGCCGGGGCAGCTGGACAAGGAGCTGGCTGAGATGGATGAGTGTATGCCCCATTACTACCGGATCACCAACGGCCACGGGCAGGGCGCGGAGAAGCTCATGACGGCGGAGGCATCGTTCCTGCAGGGGCGCTTTGACGATGCCCACATCGCGCTGGAGCGGGCCTATGCCCAAATCCAGGGCAATGGGCAGATGAACATGGCTCTGTGCTGCGATTTTTTGGCATGGCGGCTGACGCCGTATACCGGCGCTGCGCCCCGATACACGTTCCAGCAGCGGCGTGGCCTGCTGATGCAGCACCACAACACGGACTGGCTGCATATACTGGACGCAGCCTGCGCCTACTACCACGCCCTGCTGGGGCAGCCGGAGAAGATCCCCGCTGTATTCCGGGAGCATCAGCTGTCGTCCATCAACTACCTTGCGCCGGGAAAGCCCATGATGGAGATGATCGAAAATCAGGTCTATTTGGCCCAGGGATCATACGCCAAGGTCATCGGGCGCAGCGAGGGGCTGCTGGCCATGTGCGGGGCGATGCATTACGCGCTGGTGGCGCTGCACATCCGCATTCAGACGGCGGCGGCCTACGAAATGCTGGGCAAGCACGGCGAGGCACAGGCGCTGCTGGCGCAGGCGCTCTCCGATGCCGCGCCGGACGGCTTTCTTCTCCCCTTCGCGGAGAACTACCGATACCTCTCCCCCCTGCTGCATCAGGATACCGCCGACCTTGCGCCGCAGATCATCGCACTGGGCGAGGCGGCAGCGTCACGGCTCACCCAAACGGCCCGACCGGCGGCTCTCGCCGCACTGACGGAGCGGGAATATGAGGTCGTGGGGCTGATGGCGCAGCGGCTCAGCAACCGCGAGATCGCGGAAAAGCTGTTTCTCACGGAGGGCAGCGTGAAGCAGTATATCAAGCAGATCTATTCCAAGCTCCACATCGAGGGAGACACCCGGACCAAGCGCGGGCGGCTTTCGGAGCTGCTGGAGACAAAAACCTAACCATTGGGGAATAGTTATTCCTTTTGATCCGCCGTACAATGTCTGTACGGTGGATCTTTTTCTTTGCACGTATTACACGCAGAAAGGAGGACGCGCCCTTGAACCGAAGGTATCTCACGGCTGTCACGCCGCTGGCCGACTACATTCTGCAGGTCGATTTTGTGTCCGGCAGCCGCCTGCTTCTGGATATGAAGCCGTATCTGGACAAAATGCGTTTCTGTTCCCTCTCCGATCCGCAGGTGTGGAACAGCGCTGTGACAAACGGCATCTTCGTCCGCTTCGGAAATGTGGAGATGAGCCACAATGAGATATTGGCCATGGCAGAACAGGAGCATTGATCTCAGTGATCAAGAGGAGGAGAAAAAACGATGAAAAGCATGAAGAAGTATGTATCCCTTTTACTGGCGCTGGTGCTGTGCCTTATGCTGACCGCCTGCGGTGGTGATGCCGGTGACAGCGACGACGGCAATAACGACGAGCCCGATACCCCCGATACCCTTGAGGATCTGGTCAAGGACTCGGCACTGATGGCCGACCTGTACGTCTACGGCGGCGCGTGGGCCGGTGAGGACGGCAGCACGATGCTGGTGGCCACCAGTGAGGGCGGAGACGAGGTGCGCTTCGCGCTGTACGACGCCGGCGAGGCGCTGACGGCCAGCGGGTTCATCCAGTCCGTACCGGAGTACGACTATGACTATTTCTACAATGAGCATGACGGCGTGGCGTACCGCTGCTGGTCCGATGAGGTCGGCGCGCTGCACGTGGCGTATCTCGGCACGTTTTCCAAGATGCTCGGCGACGCGCCGGGCGAGAACATCGGCGACACCGGCTATGAGGCGCTGGAGGGCGTCTGGTATCTGGACGGCGAGGCCGGTGCGGCCAGCTGCATCGAGATCGACCAGTTCGGCAACTGGACGCTGTATGAGCGGGCAGGCGGCGACGGCGACATGACCAAGGTGGACTACGGCACGCTGGAGACGGACGAGGAGAATTTGGATCGGTACTTCGCCGTTTCCGACCAGTTTGACGATGTGGTCTACGACTTCAACGTCATTGACAACAGCGTGATGTACTGGGGCGGTGAATACGACTATTACGAGAAGGCGGCATGACCGCCGGGAGGAGAACATGATGATGAAAAAGCTATTTGCGCTGATGGCGGCGCTGGCGCTGTGCCTGAGCCTGACCGCCTGCGGCGGTGGTCAGAATGAAGACCCCAACGATGTGGTAGGCGACGACTGGCGCGTTACCGGCGTGGTGCGGGCCGAGGGCACGATCACCCGGGATGGCGGTGACGTATATGTGCTGGTGTGCGTCAACGATGACGATGCTGTTTTCTGCTATGACGATGAGACGTATGCCGTATACGACTATGTGGACTACCCCATGACGCTGCAGGGCGACCCGTGGGAGGAGTTTCAGAGCATCGACTTCGCCGACCGGAACGGCGACGGCAACAGCGACGTGGCGATGCTGTTCGAGCTGGACGGCCAAACGGTGCTGATGGTGTGGTTCTGGGACGCGGACGCCGAGGCGTATGTGTTCCAGCCGGAGGAGTCCCTGGTGGAGGACCTCGGCGGGGAGAGCGTATCCCACGTGGGCTTCGAGGGCACGTGGTATCTGGACGGTGACGAGACGGAGGAAAGTGTGATCATCATCGGTGAGATCGGCGACTGGGTGCTGTATGACCAGCAGGGCGACACCCGGACCGCCATCGACAGCGGTCTGCTCCGCGTGGTGGATGAGGCGCAGGGACACTACGCCGCCGATTCCGAGCAGTTTGCCGATGTCTCCTACATCATTGCGACAGCCGGTGAAAACGGTATGTACTGGGGCGTTACCGGCGACTACGATTACTATGAGCGGCTGGACTGACCGGCAGAAAGAAAGGCACACCATGAAGAAGCATCACCTGTGCTTTCTGCTGACGCTGCTGCTGGCGCTGGGGCTGACCGCCTGCGGCGGCAGCGGCGGCTATGACCACGCCGACGACCCGGCCAACGCGTGGGATGTGATGACTGACGAGGACTTCAGTGATGATGTCACCGCCTGGCAGGGAGACGATGGCAGCCAGCTGCTGGTGGACATCTCCACCAGCAGCTACACCTACCGCACCTGGTACAACCGCGTCGGAACGGGCAGCCTGTTCCGGGATGCGCACGGCCTGGGCCTCAAATACTGCGAGATCGGCGCGGAGTACTACTATTACCTGGTGCGGGAGGGCGGCGGCTTCACCGTGCGCCACATCGGCGACGGCGAGGGCCGCCAGTACGGCGAGATCAACGGCCTGCACTGTGAGCCCGCCCAGGGCGAGGCGGCGGCCTATGACATCAGCCTTCTGGACGGTGTGTGGCAGAACGCGCTGGGCGAGACCTTCGCCTTTGATACGGGGCGGATGCGGGTCATCGAGTGCTTTACCGACGGCACGATGAGCAGCGGGCCGCTGTATGAAAGCACCGACGGGCGCGGGCCGTATGTGACCGGCCCGGAGATCCTCTATCCCTGCCTCAGCGCCGACGGCAACGCCTTTGTGCTGTTTTCCGACGGCAACGTGCCCCGTGCGGAGGACGCCGACAGCACCGGCGTGTTCTACCGCAGCGGCGACATGGCGCTGTACGCCGACCCGGAAAGCACGTGCTTTGAGGAGTCGGACGGGCGGCTATGGTACTACGACGGCGTGAACTACTTTGCCCTGCCGGAGGGCTATGCGCTGGACTCGGATGGGATGGCGTATGACGAATACGGCAGGCCCTTTGCCCCCGCGTGGCCCGAGGAGCAATACGATCCCGCGGCGGTGTGGGGTGAGAGCTGGCTGGCCGAGAACTGGGGCAGCAACGGATAAGGAGGATATGCTATGGCAAAGCAAGCGGACAGAATGACGGACGAGCAGCTCTCCAAGCAGCTGGGGCGCTATCAGGCCATTGAGAGCATCGGGATACTGCTGGGCGTTCTGCTGGTGGCCGCCGGGTGCATCACGATGTTCATACGGCGTGACCCCCTCCTGATCTGCGCGATGGTCTTTCCCGGCGTGGCGCTGTTCCTGCTGGTGGCGAAGCCCGCCCAGAAAAAGAAAAAAGCGCTGATGCAGGAGCAGCTGGGCGGGTATTTCCGCACGGAGCTGACACGGGCCTTCGGCCCTGAGCCGAAAACAGCGGAGCTGCCCATTGACTGGGCGTTTTTGGAAAGTGCCGAGCTGCTGGCCGTCCCCTGGACGGAGTGCAGCGTGGAGGACTTCCACGAGGGCATACATAACGGACTGCGGTTTTCCGCCGCCAACGTGGAGCTGCGCCGCACGGTGGAGGAGAAGTCCGGCCCGGACAACGACAACTGGATGACGAGGACCGAGACGCTGTTCCGGGGTATCGTGGTGCGCTGCAGGGATATAGGCGACCCGGCGCTGGATATAGTCATCCGGGAAATGTTCCAGGAGCGGAAGAAGGACGACATCACCGACCCTGCCCTGTTCCGGAAGCATTTCACCGCCCGCACAGCGAACGGACAGGACGTGGATGAACAGGTAACGCCGCAGCTGCGGGAGCTGGTGCAGAAGCTGGAGGCATCTTCCAACAGTGCTAAGCTGGGCGGTCTTATCCTCCGTGACGGCGATCTGACACTGGCCCTGAACACCCGGTATGTGTTTGCGGGCGTTCCGGAGGAGCTGGATCTGCGGGACATCGACGGTATCCGCAAGTGGTTTACTGCCTCGCTGACCGGTATGGGCAATCTGCTGGATCTGATAACGGAAAGCCCTGCCCTGATGGGCGCGGCGGAATAAGGAGGACGATATGCCTCTTTGGTTGGCCGTTGTGCTGCTTTTGCTGGCGCTGGGCGGCATCGCGCTGAGCCGCAGATATCTGCGGCATGACCGCCCAGCACAGGCTTTGTGCATCGTGGTGTGCGCGCTGGTCGCGCTGGCCTGCGCGGTCTATATCGGCCTGACCGTCCTGCTCGTGGCGGCGGTGCGGGACCGTCCGCCCGCGCTCTGAAGACGGCATAAGGCATAAGAGGACGCGCCATTCTCGACGGAAAAGCCGCCGGTTCGTTTATCGAACCGGCGGCTTTATCGTATTGCTATGGGCAGCGCACGGTAGTATTTTTCCATTTCGCTGTACCGGAAGGCGATCAGACAGCCCGGCGGCGCGCCACGGGGAGAGCAGCACGAAGCGGCGGTCCGCTCCGGAGTGGATCAGCTCGCACAGGGTGTTCCAGTCGTTCTCGTCCTGCATATTCTGCAGGTCATCAAGCAGCAGAACGCGCCACCTGCCGTCGGCAGGCGGGAGCGCGAAGCCCTCGTCACCGGCGGACAGGTGCAAAACATCCTGCCCGCGCAGCAGAGCCTCGGCGAGCGCGGTCTTGCTGAAGCCGCAGGGGGCGCTGAAAAAGAGAACGCGCCCTCCGGCCATGAAGCGCTCAAAGCGTTCCGCGATGGCGGATTTAATGGTGATCTCCGGCTCGTTTCATCCTCCGTAAAGCATAATGGCATGGTTTTATCTCGTATAGCTCCATTACACACGCTCAAACGGAAATGTAAATCATACCGAAGTATGAGAAAACAGACAAAACGGCGGAGATCCGTTCACTTTTTCCTTACGGGATAGCAGACCTCGGTGACGAACTCGCTCGGGTCCGACGTCTCGTGCGGGCTGACGTGGTAAATGTCGAACATCGGTCCGGCGTATTCATAGCCGTTCGCCTCGATCCACGCGGTGAGCGCGGCGGTGACGTCATTGATCTGCTCGTAGCCGCCCTTGAAGGTGCAGCCAGCATAGGTGACGGGCGGAAGCGTGCGGAACCGAACGTGCTCGGTGTCGGGATACGGGCCCTTGACGGTCTTCTGCGCTTCCACGGTCACGTCCTTTTCCTTGTATTCGCCGTCAAGGAAAACAACGCAGCAATAGCAAGGGTCAGTGGGGAGCAGGTGCATGGAGTCGGTCTCCCGGCAGAGGGCCTGCCAGACCATGCCCTCGTCCTGATAGCGGGGGATGGTCATGCGGACGGTGGCGGCATAGCGCTCGGGCAGGGTCTTGATGGTCACATCGTAATTCATAGTTTCTTCCTTTCTCAGCCGCTTGCGGGCTGTGTCCAGAAGCCGCAGCCGCTGCGCAACATCGTCCCGCTGCTGCTCCAGCTCCGCCTGACGCGCCGCAAGGAAATCGTCGAGCCGTTCGCGGTCGTCGTAGATGGGCAGGATGGCGCAGACGTCGGCGAGACCGAAGCCCATGTCGCGCAGTGCCGTGATGCGGCAGACGGTGGGCAGCTGCGCTTCGCTGTAGTAGCGGTAGTCGGTAAAGCGGTCAATCTCAGCGGGCTTTAAGAGACCGATCTCATCGTAGTAACGCAGCATACGGACGCTCACTCTGGACAGTTTTGAAAAATCTCCGATCTTCAGCATAGCGGTACCTCCATGCCTTGTATTTTTGAGCTCGGGAAGAGCATAAGCCCTGACAGCGTGTGAGAGTCAAGGGGGAAAACGCGGTTTTTTGCGCAAAAGAAATGAGACAGCCGAGGCTGTCTCATTTCGGGCGTTCGTTACTTTTTGCGGGAGAGCGGCGCGATGTGGCGCTCAACCTTCTCCGCGTGCTCAAGCGGCTTGATGAAGCGCTGACCGAGCGGATGGCGCGTGTTGCGCAGCTTGATGAACTTCTCCGCCACCTGCGGGAAGAGGGCGAGGGAGAGCACGTCCTCCTCGCTGCGGGCGAGGCCCTTGTACTGCTCGCGGTACTTCGGCAGCTCCGGCTCAATGAGGTCGGCGGGACGGCAGGTGATGACGTCCTCGGGCTTGATGCCGGCCTTGGCGCGCACCTCCTCGTTGACCGTGCCGGGCAGCTTGCCGTACTCGCCGCGCAGCATGGCACGGGATTCCTTCGGGAAGTTCTTGTAGCGCTCGCCGAAGATAATGTTCATCACGGCCTGCGTGCCGACGATCTGGCTCGACGGCGTGACCAGCGGGGGATAGCCGAAGTCCTCACGCACGCGGGGGATCTCGGCGAGCACGTCGTAATACTTGTCCTCCTTGCCCGCCTGCTTGAGCTGGGAGATGAGGTTGGAGAGCATACCGCCGGGCACCTGATAGAGCAGGGTGTTGGTGTCGACGTTGAGCACCTTGGGATCGAGCGCGCCGCTTGCCTTGAGGCGCTCGGCGACCTTACGGAAGTGGACGGCGGCCTCGCTCATCTTGCCGAGGTCCAGACCCGTGTCGCGCACGGTGCCACGGAGCGTGGCGACGAGGGATTCCGTCGCGGGCTGGGAGGTGCCGTTGGCGAGCGGGGAGAGCGCGGTATCCACGATGTCCACGCCGGCCATCGCCGCCATGAGATAGACCATGTCGCCCGTGCCGCTGGTGTTGTGGGTGTGCAGGTGGATGGGAATGCTGACGGTCTCCTTCAGGCGCTTGACGAGGGAGTAGGCACCCATCGGCAGCAGGAGGTTCGCCATGTCCTTGATGCACAGGGCGTCCGCGCCCATCTCCTCCAGCTCGCGGCCGAGCTTGACAAAATAGTCCTCGTTGTGGATGGGAGAAATGGTATAGGAAAGAGTCGCCTCGACCTGTCCACCGTATTTCTTGGTGGACTTGATGGCCTGCTCCAGATTGCGCACATCGTTGAGCGCGTCGAAAATGCGGATGATGTCGATGCCGTTTTCAATGCTCTTGGCGCAGAACTCGTCCACCACGTCGTCGGCATAGTGCTTGTAGCCGAGAATGTTCTGACCGCGGAAGAGCATCTGCAGCTTCGTGTGGGGCAGGTGCGCGCGCAGCTGCCGCAGGCGCTCCCATGGGTCCTCGTTCAGGAAGCGCAGGCAGCTGTCGAAGGTCGCGCCGCCCCAGCACTCGAGGGAATAGTAGCCGATGGAGTCGAGCACCTCGCAGGCGGGGAGCATATCCTCCAGCGTCATGCGCGTGGCCGCCTGCGACTGATGCGCGTCACGCAGGATGGTATCGGTGATCAGAAGCGGCTTATTCGATAAAAATTCCATAAGAACAGGAGGTCCTTTCCTAAAATTACCTTTAGTTTAGCATACTGCCGCAGATTTAGCAAGAGGGTATTTGACGGATTTCCGTCATTTAACGGCAAGAAAATGACGGAGAAGTTGCGAAAAACGGCAAAGCGGTAAAAGTGTTGTAAAAGAGGTGTGGCCTGCCTTGACTTTTTCCCTTGCCTTGTGCTATACTGTGCAGACTTTGAGGGAGTAGATGGCGCGAGAGCGTGGCAAGTCAACAGACTGGCCGAAAGGCCTGGCTTGTCTTAAACACCGAGACTCAAGTATGGTTTTGCCGTACCTGCGTCTTGTTTTCGGGTGCGGCGACGTACCTGATTTTTTTATGTGCGGAGGACAATCCATGGGATTTTTTGAACTGTTCCTGATCGGCATCGGTCTTTCGATGGACGCTTTTGCCGTGGCCATCTGCAAGGGCCTCGGCATGGAGAGGATCAACAAGCGCGACACGCTGCTGCTGGCGTTGTTCTTCGGCGGCTTTCAGGCGCTCATGCCGCTCACGGGCTATCTGCTCGGCAGCCGGTTCGCGAGCTACATCGAACGCTGGGATCATTGGATCGCTTTTGTGCTGCTCGCCTTCATCGGTGGCAATATGATCCGCGAGAGCCGCGAGCAGGAGGAAGAGGAGATCGAGCACGGCGGGAGCATCCGCTATCGCGAGCTCTTCACGCTGGCGGTCGCCACGAGCATCGACGCGCTGGCCGTCGGCGTCTCGTTCGCCTTCCTCGGCGTGCACATCGCGCCCGCCGTCACGCTCATCGGCTGCACGACCTTTGTGCTCACGCTCGTGGGCGTTTGGGTCGGCAATCTCTTCGGCTCGCGCTACAAGAGCCGCGCAGAGCTGACCGGCGGTATCATTCTCATCCTCATCGGCGTGAAGATTTTGCTCGAGCATCTGGGCGTTTTAGGATAGGATCACCGTATATTGATAAAAAGGGGACTGCGCGTGAGCGCAGTCCTCTTTGTGTAGCTTGTGTCGATGCTCAGCAGCCGCAGCCGTTGTTGCAGCCGCAGCCATTGTTGCAGCCACAGCCGTTGCCGCACCCGCCGCCGCAGCCGCAGCAGCAGATCAGGAGCAGAATGATAATGATGATCCAGCAGCACCCGCCGCCGCCAAAACCGTTATTGCACATAAAAGCAACCTCCCATGAAGATAGAGCCGCCGCCGTGGCGGTCTCAATCCATAGTATGCGCCTCGTGCAAAAGAGTGTCAGGCGATCCGCGCGGTTTTGACGAGTGCCTGCGCGGCACGGTAGTCTGCATCGGTGAACACGCCCGCGTCGATGAGCTTCCGGCTCAGCGCAGCGCCGCCGCTTGTGCGGACGGAGAGCGCGTAGTAGGAGAGGTAAGCGACGTCCGCGCGCAGGAAGTCGGAGGACTGGAGCGCCGTGCGCTCGCCGGCAGTCAGGACGCCTGCGGTCACGGCGCGGTCGAGCGCATCGGAAATATTGGTGGTGGCGGTGGAGCTGTAGCCGAGCGCGCGGAGCATGAACTCCACATACATGGCGGCGGAGGCCGTCTGCTGCGTGCCGAAGTAGGAATGGCCGAGACTGTCCGTTCCCACGCCGTTGCTGTAGCCCCTTTCGTAGGCGTAGGCGACGTAGGGGGCGCACCAATCCGGCACGTCGATGAAGGGCTGGGAGGCCGTACAGGCCAGCGCGGCCTTTTCCTCACCGAGCATACGGATGAGCATGATGAGAGCCTCGGCGCGGGTGGGAGTCTTTTCCAGCTCATAGCCGCTGCCGATGCCGCTGCCCGTGCCGCGGAAGAGGGAGAGCGACTGGAGCGCCTCGGCCATCGCGTTGCGGTCCGGCTTGCCGGAAGGGGCGAAGTGATAGCTGCCGCAGTAGCTGAGCACGGCGGTCTTGGACGTGCAGGTGAACAGCGCCGTGGTGTCCTCGGCGACGAGGCAGCGGTGGTTGATGGGAATGGTGCTGCCGCTCGTAAGCTCCGTGCCGTCGGTCACGTCCACGACCGTGCCGGCGGAAAAGGAAACGGTCAGCTCACCGGCAAGAGGGATGACCTGCAAGCCCGTGACGCCGGAGAGGATGTCGTCCTGCTTGACGCGCGCTTCGGTAAAGACGGCGGCGTAGTCGGAGCCGACAGCGGCCTCCGCCGCCGCGACCGCGGCGTTCCAGCGGGCCTTGGCGTCGTCGAGCGCGCCGGCATCCGCCTTGGTAACGGCCTCGTCGATCCTTTCCTCCGCCTGTCGGCGGAACGTGCCGTTCAGAAAGTCCAGTGAGACGAGAGGATCGCTCGCGTCGCCGCCCGCGGCGACGGCGTAGCCGACAAACACGAGCGCGGTCAGGACGAGAGCGAGAAGGAAGGTGCGTTTTTTCATTTCGGCTCCTTTACTCCGGGGGAAAAATGCTTGGTGATGCGGTAGCTGAGCGTGAGCAGACTGTCGGCAAAGTGGACGTTTTCAAAGAAAACGTTGCCGCTGAGCTCGACGTTGGTGAAGTTCCAGATGCCCTGTACACCGAGGGCGATGAGACGGTCGGCGACCTCCTGCGCGACGCACTTGGGCACCGTCAGCACCGCGACGGAGGGATGATTGGCGGTGCAGTAGGCGTCCAGCTCGTCCATCCCGCGAATGGTGACGCCGTTCACCGTGGTGCCGATGACGGCGGGGGAAACGTCGAAGGCGGTGTCGAAGAGGAAGCCGCCCTGGTCGAAGTCAAAGTTCTGCAGCAGCGCGTGACCGAGGTGGCCCGCGCCGACGACGATGAGGCGGCGCTTGTCGTCCACGCCGAGGATGTGGCCGATCTCGGCGCGCAGCTCCATGATGTTGTAGCCGTAGCCCTGCTGGCCGAACTCGCCGAAGCAGCTCAGATCCTGCCGGATCTGCGAGGCGGTGATGCCCATACGCTTGCCGAGCGAGCCGGAGGAGATGCGCACGATGCCCTTGGCGTGCAGCTCGTCCAGGTAGCGATAGTAGCGGGGAAGACGCCGGATCACGGCGTCGGAGATCTTCTCTTTTTTCATGCTCTGTCTCTTTTTCAAATTTATAGATTGTCTCTATTGTAGAGGATGAAGGAAAAGTTGTCAAATTTTTTAACGATCTTTTTTCTGCCAAATTTTGCTTTACAGTTTCGTGGAAGTTTGCTATACTATGGAGCGTTGAAGGAAATATGTGCCCGTAGCTCAGTTGGATAGAGCGTTGGACTCCGACTCCAAAGGCCGCTGGTTCGAATCCAGTCGGGCATACCAAAGCCTACCGTTCTTGCTTGCGGTAGGCTTTGCTTTTTGCCGTTTCCGCAGTAAAAAGGGGACGAACTTCTTTGCCTAGCCCCATTGCATTCTTCTTTAAAAAATTTAAATTGCCCTGCAATAAATTATCCTTTCCGTGCATTACACGGATGACAGGAGACGGAAGCCTATGCTCAGCTTGCTGATGACAACCGAATACGCCCCGGCGGAGGATCGGCACGAGCTGCAGCAGTTGATCCTCCGCGTTGCCGGCGGTGAGCGTGAAGCCCTCGCGGAGCTGTATCAACGCACGTGCTCAGCGGTGTACGGTCTCGCGCTTTCCTACCTTAAAAACGCGCACGACGCGCAGGATCTCACACAGGACGTCTATGTGCAGGTGTGGGACTGCGCGGAGCAGTACCGCCCCACCGGTTCGCCGATGGGCTGGCTGCTGGCGGTCTGCCGCAATCTGTGCCTGATGCGCCTGCGGCGCGAGGAGCGTCATGCCGCGCTCAGCGAGGAGGAATGGGACGCCATTCCCGCGCAGGATTGTGGGCTGGATGCTGACGAGCGCACCCTTTTGCAGCATGCGCTGGCAGGCCTTGGCGAGGAGGAGCGGCGCATCGTGCTGCTCCACGCGGTCACGGGTATGAAGCATCGGGAGATCGCGGCGCTGCTGGAGCTGCCGCTTCCGACCGTCCTGTCGAAATATCACAGAGCATTGAAAAAAATGCGAGCTTATCTGGAAGGAGACGACGCCAAATGACCAACGAAAAAATGGAGCAGCGTCTGGCCGCGGCGGTCGAAAGGACCGCGCCAAACGATGTGAACGGCGTTCTCTCCCGCTGTGAAGAGCGGAAAGGAACGGTCATTCCCATGACGACAAAGAAAACGACAAAGAGAAAATGGACAACACTTGTGGCTGCCTGCCTTGCGGTGATGCTGCTCGGCGGCGGGGGGCTGTTCTATCAGCAGGCCCATGCGGTGGCGTCCGTGGTGTCGCTGGATGTGAACCCGAGCATCGAGCTGAAGGTGAATCGGAGCGAAAAGGTCCTCGTCTGCACGCCGCTCAATGAGGATGCGAAGACCATCCTCTCGGATATGGGCAACGGCGCGGACCTCAAGGGTGCGAAGCTCGACGTGGCGGTGAACGCCATCGTGGGCAGCCTTGTGCGGAACGGATATCTCAACAGCATTTCCTCCGCCATCATGATCTCGGTGGAGGACAGAGATACCGCTCGCGCGGAAAAGCTCCAGCGGGAGCTGACGAGCACCGTGGACGGTGTTTTGCAGACGAGCGAATCGAGGGCGTCGGTTTTGACACAGACGCTCACGCAGGACGCGGGACTGGAGCGGCAGGCGCGGGAAAACAGCATTTCGACCGGAAAGGCGGCGCTGGTGAACCGTGTGCTTGCACTCAACGCCACGCTGAAGTTTGACGCGCTGGCAAAGCTCTCGGTCGAGGAGCTCAAGGACCTCGCCGAGGCGGGCGCGCCCGCCATGCCGATCGGTATGGATGCAGCCCGTACCGCTGCGGAGCAGTATGCCGGAACGACGGCGGTGGACTCTGTTACGGCGGAGGTCGATCCCGAGCTTGACGAGTTCCCCGCGCACTATGAGGTGGAGCTGCACACGCAGTGGGGTGAGTTTGAGTATTTGGTGGATGCCTACACAGGAAAGGTACTCAGCGGGCAGAAGGACTTGTTGACCGTCGTTTCCGCATCGAATGAAATGGCGAAGCCCTCTGGTCAAAAGCCCGCGCCGTCCGAAGCAGCACAGAGCATCGGCTATGCCAAGGCGAAGTCCATCGCTCTGAACCATGCGGGCGTGAGCGAGAGCAAGGCGTATGACATGGACGTTGAGCTGGATGATGAGGACGGAAAGCTCGTCTACGAAATCGAGTTCAAATCCGGCAATATGGAATATGACTACGAGATCAACGCCGCCACCGGCGCGATCCTCAAGCACGAAGCGGAGTTGGATGATTGATCTTGTTAAGCTGCCGCCGGTCCGTTCATCGGACCGGCGGCAGATGCGTGCCAAAAAAGAAGCCGTCCGAGAGCAATTACTCTCGGACGGCTTCTCTTGCTACTCCGTACCGTCCGGTTGACCCCATAGGTCACATTGTGTACCTACGAACACTAATCACAGGGGCTACGGGACTTTTTCCTTTCATACCCGTTATTTTTCACCCAAATGGGTGAAAAAGTGAAATAAAGGGCGGAATTAGATTTTCGGCCAAAAAGCGGAGATGTCCTCATGCTGCATATGCCGGTCATGTACTTGATGTCGGCCTTTGTATGACGCTTGTGTTGCTATTCTGCGAAACATCAGGTGAAAGGATACGCAGTCATATGCATCGGGCCTGACGAAGCGGTACTAATGTTTTTTAAGCTGTCTGTAAGAAAACGCCGGCTTACACCTGCTCTGCAAATTTGCATAGAACAGTCCTTTATTCTATGCTTGCATCGGAGCTGCGGCCGCGGAGAACGAAGCAAAATATCAGGATTCGGCGAAAGACCGGAGACGGCCGCGTGACAGCGGGGCAAAAATCCAAACACTTTTGGAGAAAGGGTGAAAACGGCTGTGGGTTACTTTTCAAATTGTGCGATCGACCATGAGGAAGCTGCCGCTTTTGAGCGTGCGGCCGGCAGTTATCCGACCAGACAGGAAACATTGAACTACTATTTAGAAACGCTGACCATGGCGCTGGAGGAACTGGGCGGAGGACATCCTCACGACCCATTTCCCTCAGAGTATGACAGCTCCTCCCGTCCGACGCGGCGATACCGGTATTTCGAAGTGCCGTGGGCAAAGCCGACTGTGCAGGATCTGCTCGCGGCGATCGCGGAGGTCCGTGAACTTATTCGGAGCACAGACCGGGAAGCGGACGGTTTCGGAGATGCAGCAGGAGACGCCGCCGGCCGGAGCGCAAAGGAACGTTTAAAGCGCCCGCTCGCAGCATAGAAGGTATGATATGGCAAAGAATTTCGAGAGAGAATTGAATGGTATGGCGGCAGAGAGGGAACACAACTTGGAGGAATACTACGCTTATATGGCGGTTCGTGTACTTGATGGCTGTGGCGCCGGACCATGCGATGGGGAACCGTGTGTATTTCATTTCTTGGATAGTTATGAATGCACGATATATGTTAAATCGGAGCAGCTGGAGGGCAGTTATTGGATCCGCGCGGACGGGGGGCGGGGCTTGTGGAATTACGCCTATTCCGCGGCGCCCACCAGAGGAGAAGACGGTATGCTTCATTGCAACATCGATTCCTACCTCCGTCAAGGACTCACGCCGTCGGAATACCGAGATTTTGAGGAAGGTTCGCTGTTGACCGACGTGACAGGTGATACGATAACCTTTCTGCGGAGAAAGGACCATAAAGCGGAAAACGTTACCGAATTCACTGGACGGTGGGGCGTTGAGACCATTGTTGATTACGCTTTGAGAGACCTGTTCTTCGCACCCCGCGGGCTGATGCTCGCGGGAGATGACGTGGAACGCCTCAGTTTTGTCTATGAAGATGATAACGGCAAAGCGGCCAAGAACACTGTCGGCGTTTGTCATGTCGTGCAGGAACTTCTGAGTCATTCCCATGATTTGCATAAGCGCGATCTGAACAGATTGATCGAATGGCTAGACGAGCATATCGATTTTCACTATGTTCAGGAACTCGAATTTTTAACGAGGACGGGCAATTACAAGCTGCGGCTGGGCGATCCGGTGGTAGGAAAAGACCTGATGAGCGTGCGGATTTATGACCGAAGCCTTAAGAAGGTTCTGGAAAGTTACCTCCCCATGGGTTCGAAAAACAGGAAACAGCAGGTAAGGCTGTTCCTCGGCATACTGCTGTCGGAAGACTCCATAGAAGACGCCATAGAAGATGCAAAGCGTCAGATCAACAAGATGAAAATTCTGGGTTATGCAACATAACGGCGTACCGCTCGGAGACGAAGAGAGGACGGAAAATCCGTATCTTGCGAAACGGGCATAGAGATGATAAACTAAGAAAACAAACAAGGTGGGAGGATTTCCGACAATGAAGAACAGGTTCGATCTGTCCGAGCTCTATACCCGGTTTATTCAGCTTTTTGAGATCAGCGGCATCGAAGACGTGTTCGACGACGACCACGACGATGACCACATACCCTATGGCGAGAAGATGGTCATTCGAGTCACGCCCGAAAAGACCTTGAGCTGTAATGTCCTTTCGGAACGGCTGACGATCGATCTGTACGCCGATACGCCGGACGGCGTTGTATGGCTGCACGATCAGTCTGCGCCGCTGACGCGCGGCAGCGGCGGGCAGTTGATCTTTGAAGCGGAGGACTTTCTGCACACGCATCTCGGAGAGCTGGATTGGGGATTTAATGAGGAGGGATGGGAGTCTCTGAAAAGGCAGGAAGGCGAGGTGCACAGCTGGACAGAGCTTTCGACGGAATGGGGAGTTGAGATTTCCTATGGGAGTGATATCCTTTTCCTTGCACCCAACGCATTGACCGTTGAGGGAGTAGAGGTGAAGTTTGTCGAGTGGTTAAAGGATTCACTTCTGTGGGGAAATGAAGAGGTGATCCGCAAAAAGATGATGATGGTGGAGGAGGCCCTGCGCTGCCCGCATACTTTCTCCGACAGCCGGGAACTTGCGTCCCTGCTGACAAAGTCGATTCCCTGGGCAGGGGTCGGCTCGGTACAGTTCGAAACGGATCGCGGATATTGCAGCTTGCATTGGCCGCATGAATGGGACTGGGGGCGGGAAACGTATATTGACAACGCCTCCGGTGACGACCGTGCGGCAGAACTTGCTTTCGGTTTCTATGAAGTACATTACAGATATAAATGGCTTCGGAATGGGAGATTTCATTTGAAGCCGCCGGTGGCGGCGGAAAAGTGCGTGAGCCTCCTGTTGACGCTGTTGACCAAGGCTTCCTTTGAGGAGGCAAAGCGGACGGCGGATGACTACATACAGCAAGAGGGACTGACTGCGGATTGGGAAGAGAGGGTTTTGGAAGTTGAAAGGTGCGGCGCCGAGCCGGTGGACTTGAAATACTTCAATACATACGACTGGGGCATTGCTGTTGATCTCTTTGACCTGTACGGCGTCGAAAAGAATGGAAACGCGCCCTGCAAGCTTCGTATGGGAGATGGGTGCGAATGCAATGTGTCCGTCAAACGGGAGCAGCTGGCGGTCGACTTTTTGGCGAAAACTGGCGATGGCGATGCTATATGGCTTTATAATGAGCCGATACCGCTGACAAAGGACAGACAAGGGACGCTCTGCATCGATGTGGAGAAATTCCTCCGCGAGAAACTCGGATGCAATGTGCGCTTGGAAGCTGCACGGTATCCTGAATGTATAAAGGACACGGACAGGTTTCCGCGCAGCTGCACACAGTTTGCCACGGAATGGGGCGCGGCGGATTTCAGTGGTAACGACTGCGGAACCGTGTATTTTGCGCCGGGGGCCTTGTGCATTTCGGGAAAAGACGTGTACTCTATCTATGCGCTCTATGATGAACACTGCAAAGCAGACTGGGAAAAATGGGACGCTGCCACAGGGGTACGCAGCCTGGCGTGGAAGCTCCTAAAGTGTCCGCATGAGCTGAACAGGGAAGATGCGGACAGCTGGATCGCATCGCTGGGACTTGGCGACCACTGCTTGAGAAATCATTTGGAGCAGCTTGAAATTGAAGTGGGGACATACCGCTGCACGCTGACACGGGACGGCAGCCGCTCTGTGTATATGGAGTACAAAGACCTTGAAAGCTGGGAGGCCGTGTGCTGCGACATCCTTCTCGAGAAACTGAGGGGTGTGGGGCTGTGGATCAAAACCGTTTTCAGGATACTGGCGGGAGCATCCATAGAAAGCGCAAGGACCGAAATTGCAAAGCTGAGTCTTTTGGGATGCGTAAATAATATCGAATAGTCCGGAGCAGACGGCAAGCCCTTCGCGTGTAAACGCGGGGGGCTTGCTTTCTGGAAACCGCTATCTTGAGGGGCAGCATGGCGCTGCTCTTTAATTTTGTATTCCCCCCTGCCGTATGATGGGCGTGCAGAACGGAAAAGACCGCCCGCGAGGCGTGCAAGAAAGGATGTTGTAATTATGAAAGCTCAAGTCGTGGAACAGGTGACCGTCGCGCAGGCCAAGACCGCGATCGCGCAGACGGCCGCGCTCTATTTCGCCAAGGATGCAAACGGGCGCTACCGCATCGACCGCCGCCGCGCACGCCCCGTGTGCCTGATGGGACCGGCGGGCATCGGCAAGACCGAGGTCGTCCGGCAGGTGGCGGAAGAGCAGGGGCTGGCGTTTCTCTCCTACTCCGTCACACACCACACGCGCCAGAGCGCCATCGGCCTTCCGCGCCTGAGCGAATGCGAGGTGGACGGGAGGACGGTCCCCATTACGGAATACACCATGAGCGAGATCATCGCGGAGGTCTACCGCGTGATGCGCGAGAGCGGGAAGAAGGAGGGCATCCTTTTTCTCGACGAATTCAACTGCGAGAGCGAAACGCTGCGCCCGATCATGCTCCAGCTTCTTCAGAGCAAGACCTTCGGCCCTCACACTATCCCGGATGGATGGATGCTGGTGCTGGCGGGGAATCCGAGCGAGTACAACGTCTCGGCCCGCGCGCTCGACGCCGTGACCGCCGACCGCCTGCGTATGCTGTGGCTTCAGCCGGACTATAACGCGTGGCGCGCGTACATGGTCAGCCGCGGCGTGCATCCGGTGGTGCTCTCCTATCTGGACGACCACCGCCGCCAATTCTACGTTTTTGAGAAGGGCAAGGACGGAGAAGCGCTTGTCACGGCCCGCGGCTGGGAGGATCTGTCGGTCATGCTGCGTATGATGGAGGAGTTCGGATACCCCGTCGATCTGCCCTTTGTCGCCCAGTACATTCAGTCAGCTCAGGTCGCGCGTGAGTTTATCAGCTACTACCACCAGTACAGCACGATCATTGCATCGGGTCTCGCCGATGCGGTGTTCACCAACTCCTTGACGGAGAAGCAGGAAAAAAAGCTGAGTGAGATGAGCTTCCCGCAGAAGTGGGCGCTGACCGCCGTGGTGCTTACGCGGCTCGAACAAATCTGCGCCGACGCGAAAAGAGGCAAGGCGGATGCCGCTATTTGGAACGTGCTGCACTTCTACGACGCCTTCTTCGACGGCGCGCCACAGCAGGAGTTTCTGCTGGGCGGCATCACGAACACGGACGCCATTGCGCTCTACATTGCCGAGCACGGCAGCGATGCCTACGGCGCATCCGCGGAAAAGGTATTCTTCAGCGATGCGAAGGCGCCCTCGGTGAAGAAGCTCAAGGCTTTGCTTGACGCGGGATAAACGGGAGGAGAACATGACAAGATCAGAACCGATGCGGACGCTGCCTCTGGCGGAATTTCTGCGGCTGTATAATGACTCGGCGTATCATGGCTGGTCTGGATATGATGCCAACGATTACCCGCCTTGCGATGCCGACGACGTGCAGGTCTGCTTTGCTCCCGACGATCTGCCCCATGACCGACTGGGGCGATGGTCGAGCTACTCGCTCCGGGGAAAGCCGGTATCGCCGGAAACTGCCGTTCGCTTGATCAGGATACTCGACGAGTCGGTAAGAAAGGAACCGTGCTTCCCGGATGTCGATCTGCTCGCGCCATCCCCAAACTCCGGCTACGATCATGCACACAGCTGGATCCATCCGGACGGATACATGGGACTGGATATGGGCTGCGGCTTCTGGCTGCGTGGGAGGACAATTTTTTTGCTCGGCAAGGGCCTCGCCATCACGCTCCTCCGCCGCTATGACCGACTCTACGGACGCCATGCGTCGCCGGACGCGCTGTATCAGTTCTGCGGAGAACGGCATGAAGACCCAAACAGCCCGTTTTATTACGGGAAGGGCGGTATTTCACTGGAATAGCGTACCGCTTATCCGCGCGGCAATACAGCGAAATGGAGGAAGATAAGGTTGAAATGTAAAATTCGAGATAAAGACGGCATTTACCTGAGTCCGTGGCTGGGACAGTATACGAGAGATCCGGAGAAGGCAGGGTGCTGGAGCGAAAAGAGCGCGCAGAATATCCTGCACAGCAGCCTGCCTGATGTTTCCGGGCGCGAGTGGCAGATGATCCCGGCCGACGAGACGACTGCCGCACCGACAGAGGACGAGGCAGATCGGGTCCTTGCGCTCGACTGGCATAATTTTGCCCGTCAGCAAAGCGAAACGCTCCATCGCCTGCTGCATGCCAAAGAGGAACTGCAAAAGCGGCTGAGCAGATTGGAATGCGAGCTGAACGATATTCTTCACGCCGTTGAGCTGATGGAGCTTTCGGAAACGAAAGAATGGGAATTGTTTTCAAGGCTGAAAGAAAACCGCTGCGCACGGCGCGCCTGCAAGGACACCCTGCTGCTGCTCGACACGATGGGAAACGCAACGGGATGCGAGCTGGCGGACGGCCGACTCACGAGACTGACGGACACGCTAAGCAATCGCACCTATACGCCCCGCATTTGCAAGACGCTGTTTTCCACGGAGCAGAAGCCGCGTGAGACGGAGCTTTTGGAATTCTACGATTTTGGGACTACATTTAAGGAGGATTGAATATGACGACGATTCCTATGGTATTGGACGCCCGCGACGGCCGGGGGTACGACATTTTTTCACGCTTGCTGCGCGACCGTATCGTGCTGCTCAGCGGGCCGGTCACGGAGGAACAGGCTGCCAGTGTGATCGCACAGCTTCTCTTTCTGGAAGCAGAGGACCCGGGAAAAGATGTCTCTCTCTACATCAACTCTCCCGGCGGACTGGTCACGGCGGGGCTTGCCATTCTGGATACCATGCACCACATCTGTTGTGACGTTTCCACGATCTGCGTAGGACAGGCTGCCTCTATGGGGGCGGTGCTGTTGGCTGCGGGTACAAAGGGGAAACGCCGCGTGCTGCCCAACTGCGAGGTGATGATCCACCAGCCGCTTTCCGGCGTGCAGGGACAGGCAACAGACATTCAGATCCATGCCGAGCATACGCTCGCCATCAAAGCCCGTCTGACGCAGCTGATGGCGGAGTTCTGCGGAAAAGATGCCGCCGAGATCGGCGCGGACATGGAACGCGACCACTTCCTTACCGCGCAGGAGGCTGTGAACTACGGCCTTGCGGATGCGGTGGTCCAATAAACGGGGGCGGAACATGACGTCTTCTAATTCCGTTTTTGACTGCATACCCCAGATTGGATCTGAAGCGGCGTGGTGTATAGGTGAGCTGGCATTTGCCGTCAGAGAGAAAAGGTACAGCAGAGCATACGCACTGCTGCATAAAATAAAGCGGGAAAATCTTGTGTTGGCGGAAGAAGAAAAAGCCGGCGTACTCGCTGATGGCTTACGCTGTTCCCTCAAACTGTTTCAGATGCTTTATGAGCAGCTTGTTGGGGATGGCAGGGAACCTGGGCGTTGGGGGGGCTATCCGGCACGCCACAATATGCGCTTTGGAGAGGCGGATGGTTCCTTGCTGCTGCTCGCAGCGGCATTTGATCGACCGGAACACATTCGATACTTGATCGAAAAGGGCGCGGAAGCCGACCGCTCTCCGTCTGTACAGCGGGAACAGATCGTTGTGGTGCAGCCTGAAAGGGATGAAGATGAGATCTTCTTCATGGGGGAAGGAGTCAGTATTTTAGAGTGTACGCCGCTTGCGGCTGCGATCGCCTGCGGGTCTGCTGCGGCACTTGGCGTACTGATGGAGCACGGCGACGGACAATGGACGCAAGATCCGTCCGCTTGCCGTGCCATGGCACTTGCGCCATCCGCGAATGAACAGTGGAACGCGCGGCATGAGACATGCGTCAACGCAGTGCTTTCTGCCGCCGATGATCCGCTGGCGCGCTCCGACCTCGGCAACGTGAGACTGCCGCTTCGCGAGATCGTGGACGTCTGTACACCGGAGCTGTTTGCACAGCAGGTTTTGACGTTTCACCGGAATAAAGAGGAAGTGTACACCGCAATTGAAAGGCTGATTCAAGCGGGCGTGTGGGGTCGAGGGGCATATCAACCCCTTCCGAAGATAAATGCAGCTGCGGAAAAAATGAAGCTGCTTGCATCCGAATTTCCGGCATTGTGCCGCGAAAAACGAGTGGCGGGCGCTTTTCTCGCGGGACTGTGCTGCATAAACGCCACGGATGAAATGTATTGGGACTGCTGCATAGAGCTATGGGGCGATACGGTGGATCTGACCTGGGCCGCCGACGAGATCTTTGAACTGCCGCAAAAGGCTTTGAGATCGCTGCTTCTCCGTCTGAAGGGAAAACGCATTGTGATCAACGCGGACGCGTTTTCAGGAATGTTGCCCAGCGCGGCAACGCTCAAGAAGCTGCTTCGCTGTGCGGAGGTCGAGCCATCGTGCTTTCCCAGGGGGCTGAGCGGCCTGGCGCATCGCTTCTTGTACCAGCCGGATCCAGAGCTTTTGCGCGATGTGGATGCGGTCAGGTATCTTCGTCGCGAGCCGCGGAATGCATTGAAGAAGGAACTGGAAAGGATAAAAAATACTGCGGTGAGATCAATGATCCTCTTGGCCTGCGGAACGCACGAAACGGCCGCGGTGAACAAAGAACGTCTCAAAGACTATAAGTTTAAGAGCGAATGGGATTACGACTCATGGGATTGTATGGAACAGAAGCTAAAACGAAACCATATGGAGACGATCGAGGACTGTTTGTTTATGCCATGAACCGAAGCGTCGGTCTCGTGCTTATATGGAATAGAAAGGAGAAAATGCCATGGTAACGTTTAGTGGTTGCGTATTTGACGGCGCAGGGGGTAAGGAACAGCCGCTTCCGAAGCAGCTGATCCGCGCGATCGAAGACAAAGAGTACAATCGCGCCTATGCGCTGCTGCGCCGAATGAGGCGCGAGGGCGTTGCGCTGGAGGAAGGGAAGCGGGCGGAGGCTCTTGCAGACGCGCTTACCTGCACGCTGAAGCTGTTCAAAACACTTTATGAGCAGGTCTTTGCGGACGTGCCGGATGAGGGCGTGTGGCTTACGACGTCCTTTGAAAGAGTGTGCGGCTCCGTTTCTCTTCACGGCTGTGTGAGAGGAACGCTGCTGACGCTTGCCGCTGCGCTCGATCGGCCGGAACACGCGAAATATCTCATCGAAAAAGGCTACGATGTCAACGGTCTTCTTCCGCCCACACCGGGGATCAGCGAGGAGGAAGCTGAGTGGGAGATGGGCTTCGACAAATACTCGTTTGTGAAGGTAAGCGTGTCAAAAACGGACGATCCGAAATGTGCCGGCGGCACAATCCTTATTCGGGAGTGTACACCGCTCGCGGCCGCGATCGCCGGCGCTTCTCTTACGACAGCCGAGCTGTTCAGCAAACGCGACGATGTGTGGAGAGAGGAGAGTCCCGCCGTCTGCTGCGCGGTAGCCTACGCTCTGAACCCAAACCGCGGCATTGAAAATATGCCGGAGGAATGTGAGATCGGCATGTTTCAGAGGTGGTGCGCCGAAGACGTGTTTCCGGAGTTGCGGCAAGAGATTTTTTCCGATGAGCCTCATACCGAAAGACTGCCCAAATTACGGCTGGACGCCATTGTGGGCATTTGTACGCCGAAGCTTTTGGAGCAGCAGCTTCGGCTTTGGACGCGCAGCGAGGAGGAAGCCCATCCCGCGCTGAAAAACCTGGCGGTGGAGTCTGATTATTGGATGAACGACAGCAGGGCATATAAGGCAAAGTTCCTGATGTTCAAGCAATACTTTCCCGCTATGTGTCACGAAGCATGGGCGGCGGGAGCGTTTCTCTCGGCGCTGCGTCGGCCGGATATGCAGGATGCCTCTTTTACGGAATGCTGTTTGGGCCTTTGGGACGACGCCATAGATCTGACGTGGGTGAGTTACCTTGAGCCGAAAAAGGATGCGGCGTTTCTCCGCTGCTTGGACGGAAGACGCGTCCTTCTCAACGCGGACGCATTCAGCGTGGTCCGATGCGAAAAGGAGGGTACGGCGGAGCTGGCGTACTGGATCAATCGCGCGGACATTGAGCCGTCCTGCTTTACGGAGGGGGTGAGTGTGCTAAGCTACTGCCTCATCACGACCGCGAGCGTGAAGCTGCTGCGAGAGCCGAAGATCCAGGAACTTCTTCGCCACGAGCCGCGTGACGCGCTCCAGCAGGCTCTCAAAACGACCAAAAACAGCACGGTGCGGGCAGCGGTCCTGTTAGCCTGCAAATCGGGAAGTCTGCCGAGCGGCAACGCAGCGAGACTTGCGGAGTATGACTGCCCTGACTGCCCATCGTACAGTCCGCTCCACATGCTTCGTATGCGGCATAGGGAGACGAGGACCATCATGGAGGTCGAGGCCTAGGCCAACCCAAGAACGGAGAAAAACGGAATGAGCGGCAGAAACAAAACGAACGTATGGTTGCAGTTGCACAATGCGCTTAACGCAAACTTATATGACCGCGCGGAACAGATCGTGGAACAGATCGTGGACAGCTCACAGGGGCCGATCCCCCGGCCGTTTCTGGAGCCTCTTCTGGAGGCGTGGCTCCTCGCCTGCGCTCCGCCCTTCTTTGAGAAGCTGCGTCCGCATCTCGCCTCGAACGAAGCGGTCTCAGCGATGCGGCTTACCGTCGGCGGAGAGGTCGGCTACGCACACGGCTCGCTCGTCCTGCTCGCCGCGGCGTTGGGGAAATGCGAACATTTGCAGTATCTGCTGGACGCGGGTTGGGACGTCAACGGCGCTTCTCCCGAGATATACAAAATGATGGCCAAACGTTTTATAATGGTTGGCGACGCCGATTTGTGTTCAGGAAGCAGCCGGTTGTTTCCGGAGTCCGACAATGCGCCGGAAAACAGCGAGCTTTTAGGCGGCGGGTGGGGCGAGTGTGATTACAAGTGGCGGATGGGACACTGCACGCCTCTTGCGGCGGCGATCCTCTGCGGGCAGACGGAATGCGTGGAGCTTCTGCTGGAGCGTCCGGGGGTGTGGATCGTGGAAAACGAGCCGGTGAACTGCGCGCTGCTTTTTGACGGAAAAGGAGACGAACGCATTCACGCGGCGCAGCAGCGAGTGCTTGGCATCGTGGGAAGCCGACCGCTCCGCTTCGCGGGCGCGGTATTCTTCTGCACAGAGGAACGACTCATGCAGGAGCTGCGGCGCTTCCCCTACGATGCGGCCTATCTCGGCACGGCGTTGGAACGCTGTCTGCGTGCCTGCAGGGGGCCGGACGAGGCGGGAACGCGGCGGGCGGCGAAAAATCTTCTGCTTCTCACAGACGCGGTGCCGGAGCTGCTGGACGATGAGAAGCTTCGCGGCTTGACGCTCGCGATAATACCGCGCCTCGGCGTGAAGCATCCTCTTTTTGAACGATGCTTAGAGCATTGCGGAGAGACCGAAAATGTGAAGTGGCTGATCGATTTTCTTCCAAAGCCGGATATTGAGCCTGTCCTCGCGGCGCTTTCGGAGCATACCATATGCGTTGCGGATCGTGACGAGGTAGATCTGCCGGTGTGTTTGCCGCAACAGCTGCGTACGATCGCGCGCTATGTGCATTTCCCTCCGCCTCGCTTTTCGGGAAGCTTGAGCGGTCTGTCGCGGGCGGTGCTGAATTGCAGCGTGCATTGCGGCAATGTCCGCGTCGTCAAATGGGCGGCAAAGAAAGGCTGGCTTCCCGAGCCGCGCAGGCTGCTGCTGGAGTATATCATGGGAAGCGGCGAGGATACGCCCGCGCTGCGCGCCGCCATTTTGACGCTGCCGGAGTGCGGACAGAACGACGCGTCGGCGCGCGCTGAAGCGGAACACGGGCAGACCGCCGGTTCCTGCGAGGAGAAAGAGAGACCTCGTTCCGGCATTCGTTAAATTTGAATGAACAGCCGTGATAGAGTAGTCTCATCATCAACAAGGGAGGTTGGAAGATGGATTATATGGTACCCCCAAGCAGCTTTTTGGACGGCATGCTGCTGCTCTCCGTGCTGGTCGTCTTCGTATGCTCGGCAGCCAATACCGTGCGCTGGCTGATCCTTAAAGCCGAACTGAAGGAACTGGAGGAACAGCTTGCCGAGCTGCGGCATGAAAATGCCCTGCGGAGAGAAAGAGAACGGATCATGAAACAACTGGAAAAGGAGACAGAGTGATGGGAAAATATCAGAACGAAGATTTGATCGAGGTTTTTGAGGATACTCGCAGATGGTGCCGCAGTGAAAAGGCGCTGCGCGAGGCGGTCGAGCATTCTCTCGCGGAGACAAAGCTCTATAGCGTTGGCGAAGAGCTGCACTACGACAAAAGCCGCTATGCCGAACCGATGGCAGTCAGCGTCAGCACACGCCGCACCTTTGAGGCCGCGAGGGAACTGCACGAGAAGCTGCCCAATGCAAAGATCGCCGTACTTAATTTTGCTTCGGCGACCAATCCGGGCGGCGGTGTGGCGCGGGGCAGCCGCGCGCAGGAGGAATCGCTGTGCCGCTGCTCGACGCTTTATCCCGTGCTGGCGGATCCGAAGTACTGGGGCGCGTTCTATGGTTTTCACCGCAAACGCCACGACGCCCGATATACCGACCTTTGCCTCTATACGCCGGGGGTAAAGGTCATCAAAAGCGATACGGCGCTTCCGGAGCGCCTGGATGAGAAGGACTGGCTGAGCGTAGATGTTATTACCTGCGCGGCGCCAAATCTTCGTGAGCGCCCGTCAAACGAAATGAACCCGCAGGCAGGCGAAGCGCTGCACCTGAGCGACGAGGAGCTGCTGGCGCTGCACAAGAAACGCGGCCGCCGCATTCTTGCCGCGGCAGCCGCCAATGAAGCGGATGTTCTTGTTCTGGGGGCATTTGGCTGCGGGGCGTTCCGCAACCCGCCGGAGATCGTTGCCAAAGCGTACCGTGAGCTCCTGCCGGAGTTTGACGGCTCCTTCGAGCGAGTGGAGTTCGCCGTGTACTGCACGCCGCAGGCACGCGGCAACTATGAGACGTTTGCCCGCGCGATGCAGGCATAGGAGGGAAGATGACGAAAAAAGCAAATGCGGCGGAGCAGCTGCCTGTGAATGCCGAAAGGATCCTGACCTACTCGCGAAAGGTGCTGACCGCTGAGATCCCGGAATTGATGCCCGCATTCTTTCTGCTCAGGTGTGACCGGACCGACGTTCCCGGCGGCCTGTACACCGATGGAAGTACGCTCTACTACCATCCCGAGACCGTCGTGCAGAACTATCTGCAAGATAAACGCAGCATCTGCCGGCAGCTTCTGCATATCGTGCTGCATGGCTTGCAGGGACATTTTTTCAAGCGGCAGGGGCAGTACGAGGAGATCTTTGACGCGGTGGCAGATGCAAAGACCGCTTATCTGATGGAAAGATTCGGCTACGGTTCGAAAAAGCTTCCGGCAGGAGCGCAGAAGCTGATCTGGCGAACAAGCAAGCTGAGCATGGAGACTGCCTGCTTTGCGGTCACCAAAGAGGAGGCGAAAAAGCTGTCCGCATTCGCCGCGGCGCTGTACAGCGACGACCACAGCCGCTGGATGCCGCCTGCCCGCGCCGGCGGGAACGCGGGAGGCGGCGCGGGCGACGGGGGCTGGGACCAGTGGAGCGACATGACGGTACAGTGTGCGCGTCAATTCGCGAGAAGTCCGCAGTGGGGCGATCTGGCGGGAGCCTTCTCGGAGGTGTACCGCGAGGTCGAGCCGAGCGGCGTGAGCTACGGCGAATTCCTCCGCAGATTTCTCAGCGTGGAGGAGATCGCGGCGGTCGATCCGGACTCCATAGACCGTATTTGGTACCACATCGGCTTGGAATATCTGGGCGATGTTCCGTTTATCGAGCCGGACGAGCTGCGCGAGGAGAGCGAAAGGATCTCCCTTGCGGTGGCATTGGACACCTCCGGCTCCTGCTGCGGCGATACGATGCGGGATTTCCTGCGCGAGCTGATGGGTATTCTGCGCGTTTCCCCTCACCTTTCCGTGACACTGATCCAGTGTGACGCGGAGGTGCAGAAGGTGCATCCGCTTACGAATGAGGACGATGTGGAGCAGTTGTTCCATTCGTTTGAAATGTACGGCGGCGGCGGAACGGACTTCCGTCCGGTGTTCCGTTACCTGAAGGAGCAGCGCGAGAGCGGCGAGGGGCTGCCGTTTCAAGGACTGCTCTATCTTTCGGACGGCTTCGGCAGCTTCCCTGAGACTGCGCCGGACTACCCTGTGGCATTCCTGTTCCCGCGCGAGGAAGATTGCTTTTGGAGTGCGCCGGAAGTGCCGGAGTGGGTGACGAAGGTGAATATCCTCGAGGACAACACGCTGCAGATTGCGTGAGGGTCGGGCTTTGTGTAAACCGTGTTGCTCTTGACACTTTGCCCGCCCCTCGTTTCAAATCAAATATAGAATTCCACCATATCGTCCAGCCTGAGGCAGCCGAGCCTGCCGATCCTTGCGGACATTCCGCATCCGCAGTCAATGTCGATTAGGCCCTCGCCATGCCAAATATCCATCGGCAAATCGTTCCGACCGGTCATAAAGCAGGTTGGAGTATGCCCAACGATCGTGGTCACGCCTTCGATCGGAGCCTTCGCCGTGCTTTCGGGACGACCCCAGACTCTTTCGTATGGCGTTGACGAGGGATAGCCGTGTACAAGGTGGAATTTTCTGCCGCCGACCTCAATATCCGCGTGGCCCGGCAATTTTTCCATGAAACCTATGATGCGCGCTCGCTCTTCGCTGTCACACAGACAGATCAGCTGGCGGTAGGTCGCCGATCCCCCGTTATCTCTCCAAAGGCCGCGGCTGCCAGCAATGGGCTTTGACCCCAGGGTATCAAGACACATCTTTTCGTGATTTCCAAGGAGCATGATGATATTGCCGCTATTCATGATCTCCTCAATGATCTCTATGCCGTCCGGTCCGCGATCGATAATGTCTCCGATCACAAACAGGGTATCCTTCGCTGAAAACCGAATAAGCTGCAGCATGGAATGAAATTTTTCCAAATCGCCGTGTATGTCAGACATACAGTAAACCATATCTTCCACCACCTGCCTTCTGCCCTTTCTTCTAACACACACTTGCGGCCTTAACAAGTTGAAGTCCTGTTGACTGCACGGAGCGGTACGGGTATAATGAAATTACCCAACCAGAGCCAACTGAAAAACAGAATAGGAGCGGAGAGGATGGGAATGACGCTATACTGGACCGTCTCGGAAGGCGGAGAAAAAATTTTCAAGACACAGATGAAGAACGCTGGAGACACGGTGAAAATGAGGGAGGATTTCAAGGAGTATCTTCTCAAAAATGGAATAGGCGAGGATGATCTAAACCAAAATACCCTTCTGGTATCAAAAAAGAATCCCTTTTATACCGCAAAAACGAACGGAGTTTTAAAAAAAATAAAAGAGGACGGCAAGCAGCTGTTTTTGGGCTACTTTGAGGAAGATCGTAACGGGGAACCTAAGCTGAGTCGTTGGAAGATAGCTGGAACAGATGATTTTACTAAAGGGAATGACCAGAACCGAAGGTTCTTTAGAGAGGACCCGACGCAGGGGAATAATGGGTGGGAGAAGGTGTAGCCGTGAGTAACGTCGGATCTCTGATGGATTATATGGGCATCGTGGGTATCCCCAGCTTTGAGGAAGAAACGATCTCGCTGGTGAAAGCATTGGCCTGCCCCGAGGGCTTTCGCTTTTCCTGCGGCGTTGGCTGTACCTACACGGTAGATGAGAAAACCTTTTCGCAGCTGCGCGACAATTTGGCCGGCTACTCGGAATCGGGGCTGCTCGAGTTTGACAATGGTGAAAGCTTTTGCCTGTGTGTGCAGCAGGGGAAAAACGGTTTGGTCCACAATGCCGTACACCCCGTAAGCCCCACAAGAGGCGTACTCCACGCCAAGGTTTATGCCATGAAGTTCGAGCCGATGAAGAGTGGAAGCCCTCGCTACCGCGTAGTGGTCACCAGCGCGAACCTTACCGCCGCCGACGAGCTGAACATCACATCGGTATTTGATAGTGAAGAAAGTGAAGGGAGCAAAACCGGAACGGAGTTCGGCAGTACGGTCAGCGGATTTTTTGAAAAACACTTTCCTGATATAGTTAAAGGGTGTAAAGAAGGGTGCAAAATAAGCCGCCTGCTGTGTGAACTGAAAGAAGTTGATTTCGGCGTTGACGGCAAGGTGGAATTTCTCGATGTGTCTCATAACACCGATGTGTCCCATAACACCCTTGAACGCATAAAAAATGAAGCGAAAGACGCCTCTGATGTTATATGCTTTTCGCCGTTCCTTTCTGGGGGTACGGTGTCGCAGTTAAAGCCGCAGAACGGAACGCTTTCGCTCATTTCGCGCCCCGACCAAATGGATCTCTGCAAGAAGGATCTGAATGGGGTTGCTGCATATACGCTGGGCGTTCCCTGTGCCGATGATGAGGAGGGCGGCAAGCTGCCGAATGCGCTCCACGCCAAGCTCTATCGCATCTACAAGCAGGCTGGCAAGGCAATGACAGTTATCAATTATCTGGGGTCCGCCAACGCCACAAGCGCGGCGTTTGAACAAAATATTGAGGCGTTGGTGCGGTTCAAGGCCAAAGTCGATGCCATTGAGGACTTAAAGGAGCCGCCCTATGTGAGGTATGATGATCCGGCTGATGACAATGGAAATCAGCAGCAGAAGGAATTTGAGAGCCTCTGCCGCGAGATCGCGGGAACATTTAAGTGTTGCGAATCTGCCTACACTGTCTCTGCCTCCAGTAAAGCCACGCAAAAGATAGGCGCCATTGAACTGAAACTCAGCGGGGAAGAACTGAAAGTGAAAATTCAGGGTACATGCTATACATGGCCTAAAACCTCAGAATGCCGCCACTGTGTCACGCTGTGCATTGTTCCAAAAAATAATATGATGGACTTGCAGCCGCAGACATACACCATGCTGGTGGACGGGGATGCCTTGCCCGTGGACGAGCAGAAGCTGCGCGATGAGATCACAAAGCGCATCATCGGGGATATTCTCAGCAAAGCCGGAGAGAGCCGAGCTGCGGAAACAGGCGGAAAGACTTCCTCGCAGGGAAAAACCGCAGGACGGAAAGCGGCTGCCCGCCGGCAGGGGCTGACCGAAGCACTGTCCGGGCTGCGTACCGTGGAGCAAATTCGGACCGCCTACAGCAGAGCGCTCGAGATATTGCCCCACATAGACCAGGAGAGGCTACGCACGGTATTGGAGCAGTTTGTGAAGGATTGCAAAGCGCTGCCCGACGATATTTGCCCGAAAAAAGAGGAGGTGCGCCAAGGTGAGTCAGCAGACTGAAGCAAAAGAGACATGGGTGGATTTGGAGAAAAAGCTTCTTCCCTATCAGCGGGCGTCCGTCGATAAGATATGCAAGCATTTTGAGAACAGCGGCAAGGCGCTGCTGGCGGATGAGGTCGGCTTGGGCAAGACCTTTGTGGCAAAGGGCGTTGTGGCAAAGCTGGCGGCGGAGCATTGGGAGAATAACCAGCAGCCCTTCCGTGTGGCGTATATCTGCCCCAATCAGAACGTTGCGGCACAGAACTACCCCAAGTTTACGGGAATGTACTCCTCCGGCGTGGAAGTTTCAAAAAACGCAGCTGATACTTTAAAGAAAGCGTTGGAAGCTTATAACAACAAGAATCCAAGAATTCCAACCGACTGCGTCTATACCCGCCTCTGTAAGTGGCTCATAACGATGGGGGAAAAAGGATGCGATATTCGGGGGGCTATGCAGGAAAAAGAACGCAAGCTTTATCTGCCGGAAGAGAATGAGGAGAAAGAACAAGGCGGTATTTCTCCTGCGACGGAGTCCGCCAGCGGCCAGGGAAAACCTCAAATGCGAGGCTATGCACGAGATGCGGCTGAGGTCTTGCGTAAAAAAATACTTAAGCAGTTCCCCGTTTTGCAGCCGTTGTGGGACACAGCAGAGAAAGGTTGCGGATCGGATGAACTTCCGAAAGTGTTTTATGCATTTAATAAGGCGGCGGTCTATTATCTGACCTCTCAAACCACAGAAGACTACCGCCTGTCCATGCAGCATCTCTATACCGCGGAGGCAAAGCGGCGCAGCGTGAAAAAAGCCGTTCAGTTCGAGGCGCTGACCCCCAGCACCTCCTTTAGTACCGGAAACGGGACAGGGACCTACAAGGAAAGGGCGCTGCTTTTTGCGACGCTGGCCCGCTATTGTGGTTTAGATGCTCCGGACTGGTTGAAAAATGAATATGCGGCTCAGAATAAGGCAGTTGATGGCTTTCAGCCCGCTTTTTCCGCTTATCTGAAAAGACTGGACGGCATCTTTTGCAAGGATATGATCTCTGCTGAGGTGAAGGAACTTCTCTGTTCCAACGAAGAACCGAACGATTTTATCGTTAAACTCCGCAAGGAGTTTATAAAAAACAACGCGAAAGAATTTTTGAACTATGACCTGGTCATCATGGACGAGTTTCAAAACTTTCCGGAGCTGATCGGGAACGGAAATAACGACAAAAGTGATGCGGCGATTATCGCCCAAGAAATCTTTGGCAAGAAGGACTGTAAGGTGCTGCTGCTTTCCGCCACTCCCTTTGAGATCAACGACTATATTCCGGAGGGCTTTGCGGAGGAACCGGACGACGGAAATTTCGCTGGGATTTCGGCTGAGAGGGGATCGTCCGATAAAAAGCAAGTTTTTGATGGCTTCTTTAAGCTGATCGAATTTATGATCGGTAAGGGCGAGCGGGCTGAGGAGTGGACGAATCAGTGGAGCGAGTGTCGTTCGAAGCTGCGCGATCCGGTGAGCCGCGGGAAGGCGGTGGCGGCCCCCTCGGAAAATCCGAAAGACGATTTGCAGCGATTGCTGCATGATGCAGGGATCTTTCGCACCGAGCGGATGACCGCCACGCTGCGCGATCCGGTGAGCCGCGAGACGGCGGTGGCGGCCCCCTCTTTTGCCATGCGGCTGAAAACCAACTGCTTCATCGGCGGGAACAGCAAATACCGCACAGCTTATGGGGACAGCACGCCGTTTCCGCTGACCTTCGGGCGGGGATACAGCTTTTCCGAAGAGATGCCTTCGCTGTCCGAAGACTGGCACAAGAGTTTGTTTTTAACAGAAGACCAACTGAGTGGAAAGGATGTAATTCCGGAGGGCTATCACCCGCGGTTTGAGAAGCTGAAGGAAGACATCTTGTCGGCAGAAGGCTCCGAATTTTCCCCTGCGGCCATGCTGTGGATACCGCCCAGCAAGCCAAGCGGAGCGCTGAGAGGCGCTTTTAAGGGGCGCGAGGGATACAGCAAGACGCTGATCTTCTCGCACTTCCGCATGACGCCGCTCGCATTTACCTATTTGCTCTGCGGGGAAGCTGCCCGGACGATAAAGCAGTATGAGCAAAAGGAAGAGTGTATCGGCGGTATCGATGATGTCATTGAAAAAATGATGCCAGAACCTAAATATCACACGACCCATGATGCGTTGAAGGGCTACTTTGTCGAGCTGTTTAAAGGAGATGTAGGACGAGCCGCTGTACGCAGCGTTTATCCGGAAAAGCCTTACCCCTGTGCGGTAGAACAGTATTGCGAAGACGGCTGCTTTAAAGACATGATCGAGGAGTACATTGACCTGCTGGCCGGGGAGTATGGCAAAACGGATGCCGCTATGGCAAGAGCCGTACGCCGCGCCGCCGGACTTCGGATCTCCAGTCCGAAGCTATATGTAAGGGGGGACAATCCCTGCCGCATATCAGAGAAGTCCATCCAAGCCGCAAATCGCTTTGCGGTGGGGCTTTTTCCGGAAAACGAAACCGGAAGCGATCTTACCCGCCGCATGGGAAACATCAAGGGAGCGTTTAATTCGCCGTTTTGGCCCTTCGTGTTCACATCGACCTCCATCGGCGCAGAGGGCATCGACCTGCACTGGTACGCGCGAAATGTTGTCCATTGGAGCATTCCCGCCCGTCCGCTGGATATTGAGCAGCGGGAGGGGCGTGTGCTTCGCTACAATTGCCATGCTTTCCGGCTGAACAAGGCGCTGGGAGCCAAAAAGGAAAATTGCGTTCGGATGGGCTGGCAGGAGAGCGGAATGTTCGAAACGCAGCTGAACTTTAGCGAGAATTCTTCGTGCCTCCAAATTATCAGTAAGGCGTATTTTGAGGAGGAAAGCAGCGAACAGGAGCTTTGGGAGCGGGCGCTCGAGGTTGTGAAAACCTACCGTAAGACGCTCGGTGCGACCAAACCGCCAGATGGCTCCGAGAGCAATGAGGGAGTCGAGTTGGATCTGTCCGCATGGCGGTGTGGGAGGACAGAGAACAGGATTTATTGACATAAGCCCTGCAATATCGTAAAATTGACTGTGTAAGGAAAGCGATGCTCCAACAGCAGGAAAAGAGAGAAGCGGAGGAAATCGGATGAAGTGGGAGAAGCTCATCTGCGCCGAACGGCAGCAGGCGAAGGAAGAAAAGCCGAAGCAATTCGAGCAGTTTGACATAGACGCGTTTGACGACGATTTTCTGTCCATCATCTCCAGTCAGGCGTTTCGGCGGCTTCAGGACAAAACGCAGGTATTTCCTCTGGACAAGAGCGATTTTGTCCGCACCCGCCTGACACACTCGATGGAGGTGTCTGCCATTGCCAGGGATCTTGCCCGAATGATCGCGCAGAACACCTCGCCCTATCTGCCGGAGGATTTTAAGAAGGACCCGGCGCTCGGCCGCCGCGCGGCCGCCATAGCCGCCTGCGTCGGGCTGCTGCACGATACCGGAAATCCGCCCTTCGGCCATTACGGCGAGGAGGTCATCCGCGACTGGTTCCGCGTCAAGTTTCAGGATGAGGGCTTCAGGTTCCGCGGCCGGCCCATCGGCGAGCTGCTGCGTGCGGTGGATGCGCGCATGACGGCGGATTTCGAGAACTTTGAGGGCAACGCACAGGGACTGCGTATCCTGTCCAAGGCCGGACTGCGCGAGGGAAGCCATGATGTGAATTTGACCTACGCGGTGATAAATACGCTCATCAAGTATCCGAACCCGTCCACAGACTTTGATCGGAAAAGCCCCGACATTAAGCGGCACAAGGTCGGCTATTACTATGCCGAGCGCGAGGTGATGGACAGGGTCTGCACGGCCACGGGGACGAAAACGGATGCGGGATACGTCCGCCACCCGTTGGTTTATATCATGGAAGCCGCGGACGACATTGCCTATGCCACCGCGGATCTTGCCGACGCGGTGAAAAAGGGCCGCTTTACGGTCCGCGCGTTTATTGAGTTCTACGAGAAGGAACTCGATGCCGTCGTTGGGAAATGCCGAGCGGAGGAGCTGCCAAGCAGCGCAAGGATCGCGCGGGATCAGATCGAACTTCTGAAGAAAGCGATCCGAGACGATCGGACGCCGGAGTTGGCCGCGGGAAAGAGCGCGTTTTGTCAGACGCTTGCTCACAGCGATACGCCGGAAACGGAATTTACCATCTTTGAGAACTGGCTGGAACGGGTCCGTATGTGGCTGATGTATGGCGCGGAATTTACCTTCACGAAAAACTATGAGAGCATCATGGAGGGAACTTATCAAGGCGACCTGACCGAAGGCAATAACGGCACGGATCTGCTGCGTATTTTGAAAAAGGCCATGGTGACCTTTGTCTTCCATTCGCAGGAGCTGATCTCCTTGGAGCTTTCCGCCAGGCGCATCGTGGAATCGCTGCTCAACGACTTTATCCACGCTGTGAAATATGCGGACGAGCCGGACGAGAGAGAACATCTGTCAACGATCGACGACCGTTTCCTCCACATGATACCCGACAATTTCAAAATGGATTATCTGGGCGCCAAAAAGCAAGTGGATGCCCGTGTCGCAGAGGGCGCGCAATCGGAAGAAGATGCCGAAGCGGAGAAGCTCTATCTCCGCTTTCTTATGGTCACGGATTTTATCAGCGGCATGACGGACTCCTATGCGAGAAATCTGTACCGCATTGCGAATGGACTGGATTGAACGTTCTGAAAAAACCGAGAGGAGATGCCTCCATGAGCAATTCAACGGAGCAGCTGAAGAATGCACTCAAACAATACGAGCCGGCGGAGACGATTTTTGTCTCCGCCAGCCGCGCTTTCGGACGGCGCGTGCTGACAACGCTTGCCCGCGAAACGATGCTTGTCGGCGTGCGTGCGGAGACGCCGCTCACGCTGGCCGTAGAGCTGTGTGCAGACGCGCTTGCCGACGAGCGCGTCTGCCGTTCTATCGACGAAGTGGAGGCGGCGGAACTCGTTTTTCAATGTATGAAGACCAGCCCGCTTTTTGGCAAGGGAAAGGCATTCTGCCTTGCAACGGCAAAAGAATTGTACGGCGTATTCGGTGAGTTGGACGCTGCCTGTGTCGACCGGATCGGCGGAAGCGATAAGCTGGACGAGGTGCAGAGACTGCGTGAGGCGTACGCGCAGAGAAAGGGTGAGCTGCTGCTCGACCGCATGGATCTGCTGCGCCGCGCGCGGGAAAAGGCGGCGCTGGGATCCGATCCGCTGTGCCGCGCACACTATGTGGTCCTCGGTTCTTACCGGCCGAGCGAATTGGAGCGGCAGCTGGTGAATGCGCTTTCCGAAAACGGCGCGCGGCTGACCGTCGTTCCCGTCGATGCGCCCGAAGGGGAGACGCTGCCCGCAGGCGGCTGGGAGATGGCGACATCAGAGATCGATCCACTGACCGGAAAGCAGCTTTCTGTCGTCCGCTGCCGTGGCGTTGAGACAGAGGTGGACCATATTTTCCGCGATCTGCTTAGGTGCGGCGAGAGCATATCGGCAGATGACTGCGCTATCGTGTATCTTTCCGGAGAATATGCGCCGCTGCTGTTTGAAACGGCCGCGCGCTACGGCGTTCCCGTTACGATGGGCGCGGGCATTCCCTTTACAGCCAGCCCGCTTTACTATCTGCTCGACCGTATCAGCGCCCTTGCGGAAAGCGGCTATGACGCGGAGTTGATGTGCGACCTGCTCTCGTGCAGCGCCCTCCGGATCGCCGGAAAGCGCAAGCTGGCGTCTTTGCTGGATACGTTGCAGATCGGACATGGGCGTGACCGCTATCGATTGTTGTGGGAGTCGGATAACAATAAGGTCACGACCGAGGACAAAAAGGCGTGGGAGTCCTTCTTCGAGGTGCTGCTTTCCCTGACGGAACCGGAGAAACTTGATCTTACGGCGCAGAAAGCCGCGCTGATGAGCTTTCTGGGAGAATATGTCAGCCATATCAGCGCCGAGCAGGTCGCGGCCTTCTGCCGTGTACGCACGACGGTCTCCCAAATCGCAAGCCTCCTCCCGGGCGAGCGCCTTCTGGACCGAACGATGGAGCTGCTGAAGACGGCTGCCTATCGCGCGGACGGAGCCGCGCCGGGAGCGGTATTTTGCACAACGCTGACGCAGGCGCTTTTTACCGGAAGAAAAAAGCTTTATATCTGCGGCCTTTCCCGCTACAGTCTTGACACGGCGGGGAAGGAGACTGCCTGTTTCCTTGACGAGGAGCGCGAGCGCTTCCAAGGGACAAACCCGACGCTGCGAACGACGGCGCTGCGCGCGCAGGAGCGCAGCTACCGCTTTTGGGAGCTTCTTGCAAACCACGAAGGCGAGATCGTGCTTTCTTATTCCGACTTCGATATTACGCGCAAAAGCGAGCTGTCGCCCGCACCCGCATTTCGCACGGCGGCCAGACACTTAGGCTTCACTTCGGAAAAGGATGTGCCGGCGGTGTCCTATGTGCCGGAAACGAAGCTTTCCGCGTGGGATCATCTGATCGGAAGCGGTATGCCGCTCAGCCTCGCTATGCCAATTCCGGATACTTCCTGTGCGGCGGCGCGCACAGAGAAAACCGAGGAAAAGACGCAGAGCGAGGAGGTCGAGGAGATGACCTTCTCCGCTTCCAGCCTTGAAACGGCGCTGCGTTGTCCCTTCAAATTTTATGTGCAGCATATGCTGCATGTCTATGAACCGGCCAAAACGAAACGCGGCGAAGCTGCGTGGCTGCTCCCGACAGAGCTGGGGACCTTCTGCCACGAGGTACTGGAGCGCTATTACAGCACGGATCCGCTGCCGGCGGACGATACACAAATTTTTGAAGAGGCGTGGGAACAGCTTGAAAAGAGGTATCCGCCGGTCGCGCGGTGGATGATGGAGCGCGACAAGCGCCGCGCCCGCGCAATGATCGGCGCTGCTGTGACATGGACGGAGAGAGAACGCCGGAAGGTGCTTTCCACCGAAGAGAAATTCGGCCCTGAGCGAGACGAAGCGGGAGCGATCACAAGGGATTTCAAGATCACGGTCGGTCAGACGCCGATCCGCTTGACCGGCAGCATCGACCGCGTGGACGAATGTGCGGACGGGAGCTATGCCATTGTGGACTACAAGACCTCCAACCCCGAGCGATTTCGGGAGGAGATCGCGTCAAACCTGCATTTGCAGCACTATCTGTACACGCTTGCGGAGGAAGCGCTGCACCCGGAACGCAAGGTCGATGAGGCGGGCTATCTGCTGCTTGCCGCCAACGACGGAGAATGCTATGCGGAGAAGAGAGGTGCGGCATGTCGAGCGGAGGCCGCAAAGCGGACGGAGGCCCTGATACGTATCCTTTCGGACGAGGAAAAGGCGCAGACCTGCGCGCCGTGCTATCGACTGGACGGAGACGAACTGAAGCTTGGCAGCGCAGAGGAGCGCGGCGACCAGTGGAGCAGCTGCCGCCGTTATTGCGGCTTTGCCGCGCTGTGTCCGATTCACGGGAAGGAGGACTTCGGATGTCCATGAAACCGGAAGAAAAGAAACTGCGCGAGGAGTTGATCGGCGCAGAGGATACCGCCACCTTCCAACGGAATTACCTTGTCGAGGCGGGAGCGGGTGCGGGCAAGACTTATACAATGGTGCGCCGCATTGCAAATCACCTTGTTTCCGGCGCCTGCGAACCGGAAAATCTGGTCGCTATCACCTTTACCAAAAAGGCGACCGAGGAGATGCGCGGTCGTCTGGACAGCAGACTGGCGGAATTGCTCGATTACGCGAAAAACGGGGAACGGGATGAGTCCGGTACCAAGCTGCCCGTCGATGAGAAAGACAGACGGGTCAGGAGATTGACGCATTTGGTCCGCAACGCGGGAAGAATGCAGATCAGCACGATCCATAGCTTTTGCCAAACGATGCTCTCTATCATGCCCTTTGCTTCACCGCTCGGCCCGAGCGCGGAGTTCGGCGAAGACGAGGGCGCGAACGCCCGCGCATTTTTTGCCCGATACCGCAAGAATAATCCGAACGCCTTTTCCTTGGTGCAGTCAAGGTTCGGGGTTTCAAATGATGCGCTCGTTTCCTTCTTTGCGGCACGCTGCGCCAACAAGGGCGCGGCCGTTGTCGCCAAGCCGATCACCGACCCGGAAGTGACGGCGTGGGAGAACACCTGTAAGGCGGAGACCAAGAAACTGCATAGGAAGCTCAGAACGCTGCTGGGCAATACCCTCGTGCACGACGACATGACGCATATAGACGCAGCGCTTGCCAATGTGCTGCGTATGGATAAAAATTCCTTTGAAAACGATGACGACGCAGTTTTTACGCTGATCCGCCTGATCAATCAAAACGCGAGCGCATTCCCGCTGCGCGCTTTTGATGACACGGCAAAGACCATTCGTGAAGTTGCTGCCGTTTCACCCGAAAATCTTTCAGCCGAGGGGGAAAGCTTTGTAAATGCACACGCGCTGACCGGCGCGATCACGGCATTAGACAAGTGCTGGAAAAGCACCGCCAAGACCGTCAAGAAGGACGAACCCGCGGTCGGCCTTTTACGCACGGACTCCAAGCTGCTGCTGTACGCATGGCTGATCCATGAAATGTTGCCCGTCCTTGAGGCATACCGGACAGAGAAGCGCGAGAGAAGGCAAGCCTTCAGCGACGATCAGCTTATGCTTGCCCGTGATATGCTGCGTGACTCGGCGCCGGCGCGAGCCTATTTCCATGGGCGCTATAAGGCGGTTTATGTGGACGAATTTCAGGACACGGACCCTATTCAAACGGAGCTTCTGTTTTATCTGACTGCCGACGAGGCGTCATTTGACCCGAACGACTGGAGGAACTGCCGTCCGGTTCCGGGCAGCCTGTTTCTTGTCGGTGATCCGAAGCAGAGCATTTACGGCTTCCGCGGGGCGGACATTTCGATTTACCGTGAGGTTCGCGGGTTGTTTGACGGAACGGCAAATGCCGCACAGGGAAAGCCGATCGGTCGGTGTGTGGCATTGACCTGCTCTTTCCGAGCCAGCGAAGCGGTGTGCCGTTACAACAATCTGGTGTTTGGGAAGCTGTTTCAGGCTGGCGATGCCAACAGACAGGCGCAATTTGCCGAAATGGATGTTAATATATCGGGCGGGGCGGATGCCGGCGTGTTCTTCTACGGCTGCCGACCGGAGGGGAATGCTCTTGAAGACGGCGAATGCTCCGAGGCGGATGCGAGGATGCTCAGCGCCTTTATCGAGAAAATGGTTCATTCCTCCAATGCTGCGGGGAAACCCTACCGGTATAAGGACTTTATGCTGCTCACGCCAACGACCTCGACGGTCCCGTTTTATATGGATGCGCTGGCTGAGGCGGGGATCCCTGCCAATATTACGGCAAAGCATACCTACGGCGAATTTCTGCCCTTACAGCGCCTGCAAATGTATTTGGAATGGCTGCTTGGACGCAATGCGGAGCTGACGCTTCTGCGGCTGCTGAAAGACGGCTACCGTGTGAAGCTTTCCACGGTCCATGCGCTGTTGCAGCGCGGCGGCCTGCGTACTATTTCCGAGACGCTTATGCTCAATGACAGCCGTGTACCGTTCTATTCCCAGCTTGCGGCAGAGATATGGCAGGAGCGCGACGCCGAGACCGATCCGGATAAGCGCGGGAAATTGGATGATCTGCTTGCTTTGTGCGGCGCGCTGGAAGAATTGAATGTGGTGCAGCGCATGGCGCATGAAGCGCCTGCGATGAGTACCATCGAATACATTCTGCACAGCTGCCGCGGAATATGGGACGATGGCACGTCGCTGGAGCATCGGCGGCAATGCGGCTGGGTGCTGCAGTTTCTGGCGCTGCTGCGCGGATACGAACAGCACAGCTTTCCTGCGTTGGCGGCTTTCGCCATCGACAGCATGCGTTCGGAGGTCAGCCAGGAGTTGACACTCGGGGCGGAGGAGGATTGCGTGCGCGTGATGAACCTGCATCAGGCTAAGGGGCTGGAGGCGCGCGTAGTGATCCTTACCTACTCCACAAAGGGACTTGCCGCGCCCACGGCAATGCTTGAGCGCAGCGGCGGCGAAACGAAAGAGTATGCGGCGCTGACGCATCAGCGGTATCCCGGCGCGGCATATTCCACCATTGCGTATCCGCCGGAATGGGAAGGCGCTGCCGCGCCGAAAAACGGGCAGAAAAAAGCATCCTTCAAGGCAAAGGATGTTGCGAGACGCAGAAACGAGGCTGAGCGGGTGCGCTTGTTATATGTTGCTGCGACTCGCGCAGCGGAACTCCTGCTCATCAATGTGGGGGGCGAAGATAGATCTTTCTGGGCGCCGGCAGTCAGTACAATGGCAGCGGAAGACGCAAACGCCGCAGGCACGGGACAGACCTTGCCGTGCAGATACCCGGACGCCTTTGGCTGCCTGCTTCCGGGAAAAGTCCCGCAAACGGCCTCTGCCGGAAATGCGCCGATTCCACCCTCTTCCGCTGCAGCTAACCGGACTGCCGTGTCCGCGATTCCTGCGGTGAACGGTTTTGCGCTGGAACGGAGTATTGCCGAGCGGGCAGGGAAGCTTGCACAAACACGCTATTTTGCGATCACGCCCTCCAGACTGGATCATGGCGCGTATGCACCGACGCGCGCGGATCGGGCAGCGGATGCAGAAGATGGCACGCCCGCCGCTCCGACAATACTGCAAGACCGAACGGAGGAAGTAGGGGCGACGCCATGCGGCGCCCATTGGGGTACGATCGTTCACAGCGTGATGGAGCAGGCGGTGCGGCGCGGCGATCATTCGCCCTCGGCGCTGGCACAGTATGCGCGGGAAGCGGCCTCCTCCGTGCTGCTGAACGGCGCCCTCTCAGAAAGAGAGTGGGACATGGTGCTTGGCGGGAAAGAGATTGTCGATGTGTATGAGCGCGCTGCGTTTGTCGCCGAAAAAGCCGCCGAAGCCGCCGCGTTTTTCTTGGACGACAACTCTCCGCTGCGCGTTCTGACGGACGGCGCGGAGTGCTATCCCGAGCTGCCGTTCACGCTTTGCGAGACCGACAGCGACAGTGCGCTGTTCCGCCATCTTGACCAGCATTTCAGCCGAGAGACCCTTGCGGGGAAAACGCTTGACCTCCAAGGAGTGATCGATCTTGCCATATGGCGCTGCGGCGAGTGGACCGTTGTGGACTACAAAACCGACCGTGTCCGAAAAGGAGAGAGCCGCGAGGATTTCCGTGCGCGGCTGTGCAGCGAGTATACCGCGCAGATCGCGTCCTACGCGCAGGTGCTGGAGCGGCTGCGCGGGAAAGTCGCCCGCGCGGTACTCTGCTCCATCGCACTTGGCGGAGAGCTGATAGAACTTCCTCTGGATACGGCCGTGACTGCGGTGGATCGATCGGCCGAAACAAAGCGGATACCTCGCGCGAATGGCGGTATGCACACAGCGACGCTGGCGGAGCTGATTCAAGGGCGGAGCTTTTCGCCCGCCTTGCAGACGGCGCAGGGCGCCCATGATTTTTCTTTGCTGCGCCATGGCGTTCCTGTGATGCTGACCGACAACGGTGGCGCGCGGGCTGATACGTTCAAAGCGTGTACGCGGTTTGTGGATGCGGTGGTGAACGAGATCAACTCCCGTTGTCCCAATACCCCCTGCTTTGTTGATCCCTCCAACGCCGGAAGCGTTGTCCTGCTTCGGAGACTGCTGCGCGCCATGCGGCGCGTCCTGCCGCCGGAGGAATGGGATGCGCTTGCATTCCGATGGACCAAGTAACGAGTAACGAGAGAGACCGCGCCGAAGCTTCGGCGCGGTCTCTCTTTCATTTACCGTTTACTGTAGCGGCGCAGCGCGTTTTCCAGACTCTGTATCACGTCCTCACGCAGGGAGGCGGGTTCAAGAACCTCTACGTTATCCGCATATTGCAAGGCGAAGAGCTTAACGCCGCTTGGCGCGATGTTGAGCGTTACCTCCGTCTTATCGTTAATGGGTCTTGAGAAGAGTGCCTGCGTACCGAAAAAATCGAGAATGGTGTTGACCATTGCGGTGTGGCAGCGCAGCCGAATGACCTGCGGCGTACCGGGATACATGACAGGCGATTGGTCGCGATAGGCATAGGGGTCGAACGAAGCATCCCGCTGGAATTTTTGCTGAACGAGCGGAGCGATAGACAGAATGCGGTCTACGCGCAGATTCATCATACCGCCCTTTTCCTGCTCCTTCCCGACCAGATAATAATAGCCGTTTGACCACATGAGAGCATAAGGGTCAATGGTTAGATGCCCATGGTTTTCTCGTTCCGTGAGCTTCGGCACCCATGCCCCGTTCTCCTGTTCCAGGCGGTATTCCCCATAACGCAGGCTGACGGGATGGCCGCTGCGGATGGCGTCGTCGATGATCCGGATATGCCCAAACTGCATCCCGCTGCCGCGTTTAAAGGCATAACGGCGGTTGATGCGGCTTTCGAGTTCAGGAGAGAATTTCTTGAGAACCCCAAGGAACTTATCTGTTTGGGCTTTGCTGATGTGGGGATAGACCTGCACAAGGTCGGAAAAAATGCGCCATTCAGCAGGGGTAAGGATGCTTTCCAGATAGTAGCGCCGGGCCTGGTTGTTTTTCAGACCCTCTTTTTCATAGCGTTCCTCCCATTCGACGTAGGGGATGTACCGCTTGCCGCTCGGTGCGTTCTCCAGACGCACGCACTTCAAGCGGAGCGGGAAAAGCGCGTCGGCATTTGCTGCCATGAGCTTTTGCAGAAGCTTTTCCACCGTGGAGTAGGATGGCGGCAAAATCTCGGCCTTTGGCTCAACAATAACGGTGCAGTCGGCTTCTTTGATTACTTCGCCGAGACGGTCCTCCAAAACGACGTGAAGAGTATGGTCGGAAAAATAGCTGAGCAGAATGTTGGGCAGATCCTCCTGACAAAGGACCTTGTTGGGGTGAAGCGTATTGAGTATGTCGGCCTTTGAAGGCAGCACCCGCTTCAGTGTGGCGGCGGAGGGCGAAGCATGAAGAGAGTTCTCCTTCATAAGGCTGCAGATCTCAGGGACGGATAAAGGCTTTTCGGCACTTGAATGGTTGACCAGGGTTTGCCAGACTTCCAAAAGAGTCTGTGTGGCAGAGGTGTATTCCTTTCGGCTGTTCCCTACGGCGGGGGACTGCACGTTCTTCTTTGGCATGGAACGTCTCCTTCCATTTCCCTTACATCGCTTGACAAGGGCACACAGCCCTTTGTCGTGTGCGATGGATAAGTAAAAGTCAAATTTTCCACTCAATCGAAACGTGTTCGTCGGTTGCGCGGATCTGTGAGATCAGGCCGTCGGCAACCTGCCGCCTGTCCTCGAAGTCAATTTCTTCCCATTGGTTCAGGTAGACCGACAACCGCTCAATCTGTTCCGGGGACATGGTTTCCGCTGACAGCGCCGCGATCTCTTTTGTCAGGGCTTGGCGGCGTGTGTCCAGCTCCTCGATTTTGCTGTTGGCATAGGACAGCAGCACCGCATTAGCCCCGGTCAAAGTATTCAGCAGCTTTTCAATCTCGTCCTCCACGCGGGCAAGCTCCATGTTCAGCGCGGTCAATTTGGGATTGACCGTTTCTCGCTTTGCCGTCAGCGTCTGGAACTCAGACAGCTTCTTGACCATCTCGCCGTACAGAAACCTTTCAAATTCCCGTGTGCGGAGCGTCCCGCAGCCGTCACAGCTTTTACTGTCAGCCCGCTTGGAGCAGCGGAGATACTGAACACCTGTTGGATTGCCGACGCTCATAAGCGCGTACCCGCAGCGGCCACACTTGACCTTTCCGGCAAGCCATGTGTTCTTTGCCTTGCGCCCGCCTTGGAACGTCTTGTTTGCCATGAGCTTTTTCCGGCAGCGCAGCCATGTATCAGACGATACCAGCCCCTCGCTGGGAGCCAGAACAAGTATCTGATCTTTCAGGTGCTTGTTTTTTCTTTCTTGCACGTCCCGGCCCTGATAGAGATAGCAGCCGTTTGTCCCGGCAAAATCTGTGGCTTCATTGACTACCACCGTACCCTGGCTTTTGAAGAACTCGTACATATCGAGGTCAGCCTGTGCGTAAATGGGGTTTCTCAAAAGTTGGGAGATAAAGCCCCGTTTCATTTCCTTGCCGTAGATCAGGATGCCCTCGTCGGCAAAGTAACGGGCAATGTCCCCGAAAGAAATTCCGGGCTGAGAGTACATTTCAAACATCAGCTTTGCAATATCTGCCGTTTCCGGGTCAGGCTTCATCATTTTTGTGCGGATGCCCTCAATGGTGGTCGGCTCCAGTTGGAAGCCGTAGGGGGCCGCGCCGCTCATGTGAAAACCGTGCTGGCAGCGGGAATAGTAGGCATCGGTCACGCGCTTCTGGATGGTTTCACGTTCGAGCTGGGCGAACACGATGCAGATATTCAGCATGGCCCGCCCCATCGGGGTGGACGTGTCAAACTTTTCCGTGGAAGAAACGAACTCGACATTGTATTCCTGAAAAGTTTCCATCATGGTTGCGAAGTCCAGAATGGAACGGCTGATACGATCCAGCTTGTAGACCACTACGCGCTTGATCAGGCCCCGGCGAATATCGGCCATCATTTCTTGGAACTTGGGCCTGTCGGTATTCTTGCCGGAATAGCCCTTGTCGGTGTACTTGCGGAAATTGCCTCCTCTCAATTCATACTTGCAGAACTCAATCTGGCTTTCAATGCTGATACTGTCCTTGCGGTCAACGGACTGTCTGCCATAAATGGCATCTTCACGAATAATCATTTGGTGCTCCTTTCCGTGTAGGAGCTACCAAACCTTACACCTATATTATACCTCTGGCAGCCCCGCATCTCAAGGATGTCCCGCATTAGTGCATCTGCGCCCGTCCCGGCGCATACTTCACAAAGACCTCATACAGACAGCTTTCAATTTCACGCTTGCGCTTATCCCGTGCTCGGGGAGAGAGCATCGGGGTCAGGTTTTCCACGGTGATGGATTTGCCCTGAAAAGACGCGGTTTTGACTTCCTTGTGATAGCCGACTCTTGCCTCCGTCATCTGAAAACCTCCTATAACAATCAGCGGTGTGAATAGATTTGATGGTTTCCCGTTGTCCGTGGGGAAACGTGAAAGGACGGCACAAAAGCGCCGTCCTTTGACCTTGCCCCACCTCTGGCCACGATGACCAGAAGCAGCGGGACAGTTGTTTTCCGTTTCAATCCACAAAAGAGGGAGCCGCCGCGCCGGAATGGTTTGGGCTGTCATAAGACAGAAAGACCCGGTTTGACGGCTCCCTGTATGATTGTTGTGTGCCGTATTTGCCACGCATCCCCGGCACGGGGAGTATTCCAGACCGCCGATGGCTTCGGCTGCATAGCCCCACAGCACCGCTGCCCGTGGAGGGCTGGCGCATACCGCAGGGACTCCCCCTCAAGTCTGTGGGAGGGCGTGAGCAAGTTTCATTATCCTCCGCGCTGTCCTCGCGCCCGGTTTGCCAGCACCGGGTCAAAGGCTGCGTTGATCGCTCGGCCAGCTTGTCCATCACCTCCTGAACTGGCTGTCGTGGCGGCGCACCTTACGTCGCTATCACGCGGATTTCGTATCGGGAATACTGTCTATTCAGTTTTCAAGGCGAGGAAGAAAACTCCTCTCACCTATCAGGAGGTTTCGGGGGCAAATGTACTCCCTCTTACAGAGATTTTTTCAAAATATTTTTCATAGCGGCCAGCCCGCGCTCAACGGAGCAGCAGATGCGGCTCCGGCCAACGCCCTCGGCTGCCGCGATCTCGGCCTTGCTCATGCCGAGAAGATAGTGCTGGTACACACGCCGGGCCTGCGTGGGCGGGAGCTGGGCCAGCGCGTCATAGAGGGCAAAGGTGGTTTCCCGCGCCTCAATGTACTCGTCCGGGGTCATGGGCTGGCGGAGCACGTCGGCCTCAAAGCCGGGATCGGTGTCCAGCGAGCACTCGCCATTTCTGCGCTTCTGCCGCTTGTAGCTGTCGCACAGGCGGCCTCCCATCGAGAGGGCGGCGGCGATCTCGTCCGAAACTTCCAGCATCACATTTTCGGTCATATAGGGGTAATACCGTTTCAGGTTGATAGTCGTCATAATTGTCCTCCATTTCAAAAGGTGGTTGGTGAGTGCGGATTGAAATGGAGAACAGGCGGCCCCCGGCACCTTGGAGCCTCTGGCCACCGTGACCAGAAGCAGGGGCATATAAAAACGTCCGCACAGCATGACACTATGCGGACGCACGAAACAACATTTTCACTTACATACTGACAGATTTCGCATCCACCGCCGGACTGATCCCATCGGACAGGCAGACTTTTTTTGATAAGTTAGGGGGGGTAGAAAGTGAAAATAGCATGGCGGCACCTCCGATATACCGCCATGCAGTCAATATGGCGGCAGATTTGAACTTGCATCAAACCTACCGTTGCAAAGTGTAAGTAAAATAAAACCAATATGGAGTGTATATGAAATGGCCGGTTCTCTCAACGAGAACCGGCCAAAGTGAGAAACTTATTATTCAACGGAACCATTGTTGAGCAAATTATCCGCTTCTTCCTGTGATATATTTCCCAATAAGACTTGCTGCTCCAAACATTCCTGCACAGCTTTGGTAGCAGCGTCTGCGGTATCAAAATGGCCCAAATCAACTGTCGAACCGTCAGGTAAAGTAATGATTGTCGATCCGGGGGCAGACGCCGGTTCAGCGTTCCATGTTTCAGGGTCAAATGCGCCAGAAATGATACCACCGTTGGACAATTCCATAGATTTAGTAAAGTGATACCCCTCTTTCATAAGCGCAAGCTGATCCTGCCAGCCTTCATACAGACTATCTACATCTTCCTGTGTCCATTCGCGACACACATAGCTGCCGTTGTCATCTTTGTAATAGAAGGATTTGTCCTTATTATCCGCCAGCTTTTGAATTTGGTCACGCTGTTGCTCCATCCAATCTTCAAATTCATCGATTTCCCAATACTCCAGTTGGGTATCGGATGGGCCTCCTGGCAAGCAGGTTTCATCTGCTATCACATCAGATGAAACCTGGGTGCTGGTGTTCATAGGAGCAGCTTGATCCTCTCCCGAATTACGCGGTATTTCTGGTGCGGAAGTGACGTTTGCAGTACACGCGGATAACATCAGGCAGGTAAGCAGAACAAGTGATATGGCTATAACCATACTTTTTTTCAGCGGTATTTTCATAGTATTACCTCCATAATTGGTGATTGCACATATTCTTCTGTGCAATGATAATCTACCATCTGTGTATGGAGCATATATGAAACCAATATGGAAGTATATTTTATTTTCGCATAGCATAGGGATGGCATCAAGATCATCAAAAAGTAATGGTAAACCGCATTCCCAATGGTTTTTGCATGGGTTCCAATGAGTAGGAAAGTTTCAAAGAATCTAAAATCGAGGCCACTATGTATAACCCAAGACCATTACCACCATCATTCTGGTTGCGGGCATAGTCGGGGCGATAAAATGGTTCAAATATATGTTTTAGATGCTTTGCTGAAATTGGCTCACATTCATTTTCGACTATCAATTTACGGCCATCAATGCGGACAAAAATAGAGTGACCAGGCAAGGTATAAGCAACAGCATTGGAGAGAATATTTGAAAATGCTCTTGCAAATGTTTTTGGGGGCAAGGTAATTGTAAAGGTTTCAGGGAAAGCCTCTTGAAAGGAAATTCCATTTGCCTGAGCAATCAAGCGATATTGTTTACACAACTCTGATAAATAGCAGTCTACGGCTAATGCTTGTGGTTCCTCCGCCGCCGTTGTGCCAAGTTTGGATGCGTCCAATACCTCTGAAATCATTTTACTGAGTTGTTCTGTTCGTTCTTTGCACAGTGGCAGATATTCTTCATAATCGCTGTATTTACCAACCTTTAAGATCATATTTTCCAACATGGCATTCAATGCTGTAACCGGAGTTTTTAGCTCATGGGATGCCGAACGCAGAAAGTCAATTTTTTGCTTTTCGGCTTCACTAACCTTATCTTTTTCCTCTTGCAGATGTTCAATTGTGCTCAATAAATTTTGATATAGTTGGTTGATTTGATTGGCTAATATTCCAATCTCGTCATTGGTTGCAGTCTTACACGCTGCTTTGCGATCCAAAACAGCCATGTGATTTGTTGCATCTAAAATACCCTTGATGGGATTTGTTATTGCTTTTGAAAAAAAGTAGGCACATAAAAGTGAAACTACAATACAAATTGCTATGGTATAGGGTAATGAGCGCAATATTGTGTGGGCTATTTCTGTATTTCTCGGAATGGCAGCAGTCCTAATTGCTGATGACATCCCATCGACATAAGTTCCCTCTGATAGGACTGAATTTTCTCCCATCATCGGGGCGAGAAGATAAATCGTTCCGCTGGCAAGCATTGTTATGAGCAATAATAGCGCCAAGGTATAAATAAATATTTTGGGAAAGAGCTTTAACTTTTTCATGTTTCTACCTCAAATTTATACCCGATCCCTTTCACCGTAACAATACAATCAAGGCGAAGTTTTTTACGCAAGTTCTTAATATATGTATCAATGGTACGATCAATAATAGGGTAATCGGCTCCCCATAGGTTATCCAGCATTTGAGATCGAGTAAGCACTAAACCTTTGTGTTCAACCAAGAGCTTTAGCAAATCAATTTCTTTTGGGGTAATGTCAATTTTCCCCTCGGGGCCTTTAGCTGTGTATCCAGAAAAATCAACTGTTACATCCCCAAAAGTCATAATATCAGGCGTAACTGTTTGCCCGCTTCGCCGTAGGAGGGCAGTAACTCGCCGCCCAAGAAGAACCATTGAAAAAGGTTTTGTGATGTAGTCATCAGCCTGTTCATCGAAACTTGTAACTTGAGTATATTCATCACCGATTGCGGTGAGCATGAGGATTGGCACAGAGCTTTTTTGTCTAATCGTATGCAACACAGCAAGTCCCGTCTTTTGAGGAATCATAATATCCAAAATAATCAGATCAATACTACTGCACTCAAAAAGCTGTAATGCTTCATCACCATCATAGGCCGAAAGCATTCGGTGTCCAAAAGATTTTAGATATTCGGAAACGGCGTCATTTGTTTGTCTATCATCTTCCACAATCATTATCGTTGCCATAAAAACACCTCCTTGTGTAGTCTACCCTTAACTTGTGGAGTGTATATGAAATTACCCAAAAACATTATATCTCCATTATCTGTGTCAATCAATGTTGCGTAGTGAAATTAAATACTACTTATCATAAAATTGTATTTCGTTCTCATATACAAACCTGAAATGTAGAATAATATAGGGTGATATGAGAATGTACCAAGATGAAAGACGGCTCGACTTCCACGCATTAGGCCGGGAGATCAAGCGCAAAAGAGAGGCAAAAGGCTGGACACAGGAATACCTCGCGCAGCTCGTTGACCGCACACCTCGTTCTATTATGTATTTTGAAAATCGTGGTCAGCATCCGAGCCTAAATACCTTTTACCAAATGGTAACGATGTTCGGTATCTCCGTGGATGAATACTTTTATCCCGATATGGGAGCCGATGAAGCCGCAAAGAAGCGGATCGGTATTCTGCTTAATTCTCTTAGTGAGAACGAACTACGGCTTGTCGAGGGGATTATCAACGCAATCATAGAAAACCGCGGAACGGAGGAGGCGTAAAAACGCGGCCTCCGTTTTTCGTAGGGCCTACGGGGGAGCGCGTTAGCGGCAAGCAAGGCAAGTGTATTGACACTTGCAATTTCCACGTTGCGGAAATGCTTGTTGGGGTGCCCCCAAACCCGCTGGACTTCTGGACACCGTGACCAGAAGAAACGTTGTCTGCGTCGCCGTCCCTAACGGGCCTGCTCCTTATTGCGCTGGTTGTCCGTC